>Ga0209107_10000082_pt1 | contig 57423 bp, 48 predicted proteins | sample LakErihyJuly2011_2_FD_187460 | JGI IMG/M metagenome (GOLD analysis project Ga0209107, IMG submission 187460) | Freshwater microbial communities from dead zone in Lake Erie, Canada - CCB hypolimnion July 2011 (SPAdes) (version 2) | ecosystem: Environmental > Aquatic > Freshwater > Lentic >...
ACGACCTCGGGCGGGCAGTCGCGCCCGGTGATGACGACGTGCACGTGCGAGGGGCGCTCGCTCAGCGCCTTGACCACCTCGTCCAGCGGCACCCAGCCGTAGATCAGCGGGTAGGTCATTTCATCGAGCACGACCATGAAGGTGTCGCCCGCGGCGATCACGGCCGCCGCGCGGGCCCAGCCTTCGCGCGCCAGTTGCGCCGACTGCTCCAGGTCCTTGCTCTTCCAGCTGAAGCCATCGCCCAGGCCTTCGATGGCGATGCCGAGTTGCTCCAGGGCACGGTGCTCGCCGAAGCGGGCGCTGGGCACCTTCATGAACTGGAAGATGCGCACGGACTTGCCGCGGCCATGGGCGCGCAGGGCCAGGCCGAAGGCCGCCGTGCTCTTGCCCTTGCCGTCGCCCGTGTTGACGATGAGCAGGCCGCGTCGCTCGGCCTTCTCGCGCTGTTGCGGGGCTTCGGTGGGTGGGGTCTGGATGTCCATGGTGTGGGGGGTGTGCGGGTGAGGTGGGTTTCAGTAGCAGGGCAAGGCCGTCCAGCGCCCATCGACCTGGGCGATGCGCACGGCCTGCGCGAACACGGTTTCGATGGCGCGGTGCACGCGGGCGTCGCCGGCATCGCCACAGGCCAGCAGCTCGCCCGAGCGCATCACGGCGATGCGGTCGGCGGCCAGCGCCAAGGGCAGTTCATGCAAGACGCTGACGACGGCACGGCCGCGCTGCGCCTGGGCGCGCAGCACTTGGGCCAGCAGGCGTTGGTGCGGCGCGTCGAGGTGGGCCGAGGGCTCGTCGAGCAGCAGCACCGGCGCCTGCGTGGCCAGGGCGCGGGCCAGGTGGGCGCGCTGGCGCTCACCGCCCGACAAGGCCTGCAAGGCGCGGTGGCGCAGGGCCAGCAAGTCGGTGTCTTGCAAAGCCTGTTCGATGGCCTCGCGGTCGGCGGCCGAGTGCGCGGGCCAGCCCAACCAGCCTTGGTGCGGCAGGCGGCCCAGGGCCACGGTGTCATCGACCGAGAGGGCCTCGTCACCGGGCGGGGTCTGGCCCATCCAGGCCAGCTGGCGGGCGCGTTGGCGGGCCGACACCTGCGATGCGTTTTGGCCATGCAACAGCACCTCGCCCGACGCCGCCGGCCACAGTCCGGCCAGGGCCTGCAAGAGGCTGGACTTGCCCGCGCCATTGGGCCCGACGATGGCCAGCCACTGGCCTGCGTGCGCCGCGAGGTTGACGCCCTGCACCACCGTGGCCTGGCCGCGGTGCACGCTCAGGTCGCGGGCCCGCAGCACGGGGAGCTTCGGTGCCGCGCTCATGCCGGCCTCCGGTGCAGCAGCACCAGCAGGTAGACGCCGCCCAGCACCGCGGTCAACACGCCGACGGGCAATTCTTGCGGGGGCAGCAGGCCGCGCGCCAGCACGTCGGACACCAGCATCAGCACCCCGCCCATGGCGCTGGCCGCCCACAAGAGCACGCGGTGACGCCCGCCGCTGAGGCCCCGCACCAGGTGGGGCGCCGCCAGGCCCACGAACGCCACCAGGCCGGCCTGGGCCACGGCCGCCGCGGTGGCCGCCGCCAGCACGCCCACCAGCACGGCACGGGCCAGGCCCAGGGGCACGCCCAGGCTGCGCGCGGTGTCTTCGCCCAAGGCCAGCGCGTCCAGCACCCGCGACATCGCCAGGGCCAGCGGCAGCGTGATCACCCACACCGCGGCCATGAGGGCGCAGGCATCCCAACCGAGCAAGGCGGTGTTGCCCAGCATGAAGGCCTGCATGGCCCGCCAGGCTTCGGCAGACGACAGCATCAGCCACTGCGTGAGCGCGCCCAGCACCACGCCCACGACGACACCGGCCAGCAGCAGGCGCATCGTTTGGGTCGCGCCACGCGCCAGCGCGAGGGTGAGGGCCACACCGCCCAAGGCCCCGAAAAAGGCCAGGGCCGTCAGGCTCAGGCGCCCGCCCAGGCTGGACGCCACGGTTGCGGCATCGCCCCCCACATCGCCGCCGGGCAAGCAGCCCCAGGCACCGCCCACGGCCAGCGCCAGGGCCATGCTCAGGCCAGCCCCGGAGGCGCTGCCCAGCAGGTGGGGCTCGGCCAGCGGGTTGCGGAACAGGCCTTGCGCCACCGCGCCGCCCAGGCCCAGCAAGGCGCCCACGAGGAAGGCCCCCAGGGTGCGCGGCGCGCGGATGTCCCACACGATGGCGCGCTGCCCGGCATCGCCCCAAGCCTGCCAGGGCGCTTGCCAGCCCTCGGCGCCCATGCCCAGGCCCAGCAAGGCCAGCACGGCGACCAGGCCGAGGCCGGCGGCCAAGAGCACCGCCGGGTGCGTGGCCTGGCGTGCTGTCGGGCGCGCAGTTGGGCGCGCAGTTGGGAGGGGGTGAGGCACCGTCATCGGGGCGCGGCAGGCGCGTGGTCCTGCAGGCAATGGGCCAGCACCATCGCGGCCTGGCCGACACGCGGACCGGGCCGCGACAACACGTCCATGTCGGCCGATGACAAGGCGCAGATGCGGCCCTGCCGCACGGCGTCCAGCCCGGCCCAACCGGGGCGCTGGGCCAGGCCCGCGCGCTCACCCGCCGACACGACGATGAGCGCCGGCCGCGCCTTCACCACGAACTCAGGGTTCAGCTTGGGGAACGGCCCCAGCGCGGCGGGCACCATATTGCGCGCGCCCAGTTGCGCCAGCAATTCGCCGATGTAAGAAGACTCGGACGCCGCGTAGGGCGCGCTGCCCACCTCGACGTACACGGCGATGCCGCGCGCGCGTTCCGGCACGGCCAGGCGCGCCAGGCGCAGTTCGTCCTGCATGCGCTGCCACTGCACGGCCGCGGCTTGCGGCTGGCCGATGAGCGCCGCGACCTTCTGCAGCACACGCTGCACCTGACCCAACTCGGTGGCGTCCAGTTCGGCCACGGGCAGGCCCAGGCTGCGCAGGCGCCCGCTCAGGCGCGACGAGGGCGCCAGCAAGACCAGGTCCGGGCGCAGGGCCAGGATGCGCTCCACATTGGCGTCTTCCAGGCCGCCCAGCTTGGGCAGGCCGGCCACCGGCGCCGGCCAGTTCGACCAGCGGTCGGTCGCCACCAGGCGCGCACAGGCGCCCAGCACACACACGGATTCGGTCAACGACGGCAGCAGCGACACGATGCGCTGCGGCGGTGCCGGCAAGGTCACGGGGGTGCCGCGGTCGTCCACCAGGGTGATGGGCGCGGCGGTGGCGGAGGTGGCGCACGCTGCCACCAGCGCAGTCAAGGCGACAAAAGCTGTCACAGCGGCCGAGGCAGCCAAGGTGGCCCGCATCCTCAGGCCGATGCGGCGCGTCAACCCCACCGCTGCACCTGCTGCGTGAAGGGCTGACCGGCGGCCATCAGCGTGATGTGGCCACAGCACTGGGCCACGTCCTGGTGCAGGCGCCCCAGCTCATCGACCACGCGGCGCACATCCGCGCCCAGCGGGATGACGCCCATGCCAATCTCGTTGGACACCAGCACCACCGGGCCCTCGCGCTCGCGCAAGGCCGCCAGCAGGGCCAACCTGCGTTGGGTCCAGGCGCCTTCGTCCAACAAGCCATCGTGCGGGCCATCGGCGGGCGAATGCATCGGCATCAACACGTTCGTCACCCACAGCGTCAGGCAGTCGATCACGACCAGGCGATGCGGGTCACTCAGCTCGCTCGCGCCACGCACGGCCGCGGCCAGGTCCAGCGGCGCTTCGATCGCATCGAAGTCCGCGGGGCGGTCCAGCCGGTGCCGCGCGATGCGCTCGCGCATCTCCTCGTCAGACGCCATGGACGTGGCCACCACCGTCACCCCGTGCTGCGGCGAGCGCTGCAACCAGGCTTGCGCCAGCCGCTCGGCATGGCGCGACTTGCCGCTGCGCTGGCCGCCGAGGATGAGGTGGTGTGGGCTCATGGACAACAAGGACGATGGGAGTGAGCGTCAGCAACGCTTCAGAAGCGACGCGTGACGGCGAGCTTCAGGCTGCGCCCGGCGTAGGGGTAGACCGAACTGCGCGCGCTGCACGTGCTGTCAGCGTAACCATAGTTGAAACCACGGCGGTCGGCGAGGTTGGTGCCACTGAAGGCCACCGTCCAGTCACGGTCTGCCCAGGCATAGCGTGCATCCAGCAAGGTGGACGAGGGCACCCGCGCCGAGCAGCTGTTGGATTCGTCCCCGCCGAAACGCGAGGCTGCCAGGAACTGCACCCCCGCGTCCAGGGTCTGATGGTCGTCGATGCGCCAGCTGGCACGCAGCGTGGCCGAGCGCGGCGCCACCAGCACCATCTCCTTGCCCGCGTTGACGCCTTCGCGGAAGCGCGCCGTCAGTTGCTGCACGGCGGCCGACACGCTCAAGCGCTGCGTGGCCTGCCAGCGGCCCTCGGCTTCCACACCCTTGCGCTGCGTCGGGTCGATGTTGGTGTTGGCATTGGCCAGCATGTCGAAGGCGATCTCGTCGCGCGTCTTCTGCGTGAAGTAGCGCACCGTGGCCGACTGCGCTCCCTGCGCCCACTTCACACCGACTTCGCGGTCGCTGTTGCGCTGCGGACGCAGCGGGCCCTGGTTGGGCGTCTGGCGGTTTTCATCGATGTTGGCCAGGCGGTAGGACGTGGCCGCACGGCCATAGACCTCCCAACCGGAGGCCACCGTCTGGCTCAGGCCCAGCTCGCTCGCGTAGAGGTGGTCATCGCGGTTGTACCTGGCCGCAGCGCTGTAGTCATCGCCCGGGAAGTCGCCCACCTTGTTGACCGTCTCGCTGCGCCAACCTGTGCTGATGCGCGTGGCCGTCGGCAGGGCCACATCGCCATGCACGAAGAAAGCGCGGTTGCGCTGGGTGCCCGTCTCCAGGCCGAGGCTGCCGGTCTTGTCGAAACGCCACTCCTGCAGGTCCACGCCTGAGACGGCCTTCACATCCACGCCAGAAAAGGCCTGCGCGTAGCGCACGGTGGGCGTCAGCTGCGACTGCTGGCTGTTGCTGCGCACTTCCGGCAGGAAGTACGACACATACCGAGAGGCCGATGTGCGTTCGCGTTTGCCCGCATCCAGCTGCAAGGCCCAGGCCGACGAAGCCTGCCACGCCAGTTGCGCCGTGTAGCGCGTTTCACCGGCATTCGCGTAGTCATCGGGCTTGTTGGTGCTGCGTGGACGCTGGCGGAACTCCTCCAACCGCAAATCGCCCGGCAGGCGCGAAGCCTGGTCCTCGTGCTGCACGCGAAAAGCTGCGCGCACATCCTTCAGTCGCAGCTGCGCACCGAAGCTGCCCACGTCCTGGCGGTACTCGGCGTTGTCGCGCCAACCGCCGTCGCGCACGCGCTTCACCGAGGCGTCCAGCAGCCAGGGGCCCATGCCGTACTCGCCACTGGCGCCCAGCTCGTGGCCACCGAACGAGGCCACGGCCGCCTGCACGCGACCCGACGTCACCGTGGCGCCATCGCGCCCCCCCTCGGGCTGCTTGAGGATCACGTTGATGGCGCCCGCCGAGGCGCCCTCGCCCCACATCACGCTGCTGCTGCCGCGCACGATCTCGATGCGGTCGATGCGCTCCAGGGGGATCGCGCTGAGCCGAGCCGCCAGCATTTCATTTTCGCTGATGCGGATGCCGTCCACCAGCACGACCACGTTCTGGGGCGCAGCATCGCCGAAGCCGCGCAGGTCGATCTTGTTCTCGCGGCCGTTGGTGAGGTCCGCGCGGGCTGGCACGCCGCCCAGCTTGCGGATGGCCTCGTTGGCGTCCGACACGCCCGAGCGCTCGATCTGCTCGGCGGTGATGACGGTGGCGCCGATGGGCGCCGTGCGCAGCAACTGCGGCATCCGGCTGGCCGACACCACCACCGGGTCCACCTCATCGGCCCAAGCCACACCCCACGACAGGGCAGACAGCACACCACACGCCACGGCCACGGCCGAACGCACCCCGGGTGCGACACGCACCGAGTTCACAAAAAACATGATTGAAACAGACAGGCAAGAGCTCCCGCCAGCGTCCCCGCAGGCATGAGCGACATGGCCCGACGGCATCGCTGCCATCGAACCCCTTGCTGGCCGGTATCCGGGCTGGGCGATGCGACCTGTGAGACCTTCCCAGGCCCGAAGACCCAGTGGCTGAAGCACACAAGCGGAGCTGCGCAGACACGCTGCACGGCTCGACCGCCGACCGTTGCGGGGGCAGCGCAAGTCAGGCTGGCATCGGCGATGCGCAGACCCTCTTGCTTCCCGTTTAACTGCACCGGCGGAACACCGGCGCGAGCACCAACGGGGCGGATTCTACGCCCTGGGGCCCCGCCACCCAGCGCACGCCTACAATCCGGCAACGTCCGACACCTTTGCCGACGCTCCAGGTGGCCGCGCCCCATGTCCAGAATCGACGAACTCACCGACCGCATCGAACGGCTCCTGCTGCGCCACGAAGAGCTGCGACGCACCAACGACCTGCTGGCCCAGCAAGTCACGGTGATCACGCAGGAGCGTGACTCCCTGCGCGCGCGCCTGGCCGCCGCCCGCGGCCGCATCGACGCCCTGCTCGACAAGCTGCCGCTGCCCGCCACAGGTGTCCACCCAGGCATGGATGCCGACGTGGATGCCGATGACATGGACGCGGCCGACCACGGCCATCCCCAGAACCCCGACGCCTGAGCCGCATGAACCAGATCGAAGTCTCCATCATGGGCCAGAGCTACCGCCTGGGCTGCCCCGAAGGCGGCGAGGCGCGCCTGCGCGAGGCCGTGGCCCAGGTGGACCGCGAGATGTGCGCCATCCGCGACAGCGGCAAGCTCAAGGCCCGCGAGCGCATCGCCGTGCTGGCGGCATTGAACCTGGCCTATGTGCTCAGCGAGCGGCCCACGGCCGCGGCCGCATCTCCGGCGCCAACCCAGGCAGGCCAGCCGGCCAGCGCGCCCGACGATGCCGCCTACATCGACCAACTCATCGCCCGCCTCGACCAGACCCTGGGCCAGGACGGCCACCTGATTTGAGGCCCCGGGCACCTGCCCATGTCAGCCCGATGTCTGCGGTCCACAAGCCCCTGTGAAAGGGGGCGACATCGGCGCAATTTCTCGCCCACGCTGCACGCCAAGTCGTAGAATGAAAGCGTCCGTCGGGTTCGTGGTTGTTTTTATTTCCTTGAACCGATGCTCTTAGAGCCAGGGCTTGGAACATCGCCCACTGGTGTGATCGTCTCGCGTCAGACGAACCCGAAGTGGTGCTGACCTCGCCCACCTGAATCCCCTGGGTTCAGGAATGCGGCAACCAGTTTCCGGCGGACCTTGCATGCACAACGGCCAGACACCTTCACAGGGTCTGGCCGTTTTTTTGTGTGGCTTTCCCTTGTGTGGTTTTGCCGAACGCTCGACGCGGGCTCAGGCCGCTGGCGTGAACTGGATGCTGGCCAGCACGATGCGGTTGCCGCCTTTTTCGCGGGCACCTGCCAGGGCGCGGTCGGCGCTGCGCATGAGCTCATCGACCAGGCCCGCCGTGTGAGGGAAGCTGGCCACGCCCATGCTGACCGTGAAGGGGATGGGCTGACCGTTGTGCGCCACGATGTGCTGGGCGCACTGGCGGCGCAGTTGCTCCATGCGCGAGTGCGCCGTGGCCAGGCCCACGCCCGACAGCAGCACCACGAAGCGGTCACCGCCCAGGCGGCAAGGCGCGTCCATGGCGCGGGTGCCGGCACGCAGCAGGCGACCCAGGGATTCGATGACGCGCTCGCAGCCGTCCAGGCCATGGTTCTGGCGGATCTCGTCCATGTTGTCCACGGCGATGGCCACCAAGGCAAATTCGCGCTGCTCCCGGCTGGAGAGATCGGCCTCGCGGCAGAGCTGCTCTTCGAAGTGGGCGCGGTGGTAGAGGCCCGAGAGGGCATCGCGCACCTGGCTGCCTTCGACGTCACGGCGCAGGTTCTCGTTGGCCTTTTGCTGCTGTTCCAGCTGGGCAAGCGCGCCTTGCAACTGGGCATCGCGGCGACGCGCATCGGTGACGTCCTGCCAGACCGACACCAGCTTGTGGACGCCCTCTTCCGGCGTGAACAACTGGCGCCAGGCCGTGAATTCGCGGCGGCCGCCGGTCACCTCCAGCTTGTGTTCGGAGATCACGCCGCCCGGTGTGGCCTTGGCTTGCAGGTCGGCGGCACGCAGCGCCACGGCCAGGGTGGCATCGAAGAGGTCGCTGTCTTGCGCCCCCACCAGTTCGCGGCCTTCCAGGCCCAACAGGCGGGCTGCGACGGCGTTGGTGAGGTCGTAACGACCGGTGGACAAATCCTTGACCAGGACGCCCATGCCCAACTGGTCAAGCGCGTGCAGCACCGCAATGTTCAGGGCGGCGCCGTCCAGCAAACCCGGAGCGAGGAGATCGGCCATGTGTGTGTGAATGAGTTCCGGGCCGCCTGCGCCGGACAGGTGCCGAGCGACCGATGTGCCGATGTTCGCTGAAATTCCAGCATGTGGCTGTCCTTCAAACGAGGGATCCGCCTGGGGTTTTCGCCAAATTCGTGGTATTTCGCACAGGCAGTGGCGCAGCCGCCTGACTGTGTGTTGCATCCCGGACAATACGCCAAGTCTGGAATCCTTGCCGTTTCTGCGGCCTCCCGCCCATGCCGAACACCGCTGCGCACGCCGCTCACGTCGCTGCTCACATCGCTCTTTTGGGCTGTGGCCTGATGGGTCAACCCATGGCCCGCCGCCTGCTGCAGGCCGGTCACACCGTCACGGTCTGGAACCGCACACGCAGCAAGGCAGAAGCGCTGGCCGGCGATGGCGCGCGGGTGGCCGACACCCCTGCGTCGGCCGTGGCCCAGGCCGACGTCGTCATCACCATGCTGGACAACGGCGAGGTGGTGCGGCAGGTGGTGTTCGAGCCCTCGGGCCTCGGAGCCTCTGCGGCCGATGCCATGAGCCCGGGCTGCCTGTTCATCGACATGGGCTCCATCCTGCCGACCCAAGCCCAGGCCCATGCGCGCGACCTGGGGGCCCGCGGCGTGCGCGTGCTGGACGCGCCGGTCTCGGGCGGCACGCTCGGCGCGCAAGCCGGCACGCTGGCCATCATGGCCGGTGGCGATGCGGCCGATTTCGACGCGGCCGTGCCGGTGCTGTCGGTGCTGGGCAGGCCGGTGCACGTCGGCCCGGCGGGTTCGGGGCAACTGGCCAAGCTGGCCAACCAGATGATCGTGGGCATCACCATCGGCGCGGTGGCCGAGGCGCTGCTGCTGGTCGAGCGCGGTGGGGCGGACCCGGCCAAGGTGCGCGAGGCGCTGCGCGGTGGCTTCGCCGAAAGCCGCATCCTGGAGGTGCATGGCCTGCGCATGGTCGAGGGGGATTTCGCCAAACGTGGCTCCCTGGCCATCCAGCTCAAGGACCTGCGCAATGCCCTGCACACGGCCGGCGAGATGGCCTTCGACGCGCCCATCACCCAGGCGCTGGCCGGGCTCTACGCCGATGCCGCCGCCCACGGCATGGCCGATCTGGACCAGTCGGGCCTGTTCTGCGAACTGCAGCGACGCCAGCAGGGCTGAGAGCGCCAGGCGCGCGCCTTCAGCGCTGGCTGGCACTCACCGCATCGGCCACGCTCATGAACATGCGCCCCTGTGCACCCAGGCCGGGCGGATCGCAGCGGGTGAGCAACTCGCGCACCGGGTCTTTGACACGGGACAGCAACAGGCGCTGGCCTTGCCGTTGCAGGTGGCGGTCCAGTTCCAGCAGGCATTCGGCGGCGGTGCTGTCGAGGTCGGCGGTTTCCTCCAGGCTCAGCACCACGGTGTGCACGCCCTGCGGCGCGGCATCGAGCGCGTGCAGCCTGCGCGAGACCTCGCCCACGACGCGCTCGGCGCTGGCAAAGAAGAGGGGCTCTTCCGGCCGCAGCACCATCACACCGGGGGTGGTGAGCGCATCGGGGTGGGTGCCCAGGACCACAAAGTGATCGCTGCCATCCAGCCGCCCCAACTCATGCAGCACGGGCTGGCTGAAGCGCCGCAAGGATGCCAGCAATGACAGGCCGATGGCCGCCAGCATGCCGTGCAGCACGCCCAGCAACAGCACCGCCAGCACCGAGCCCACCACCAGTTCGCGGTCGCGGTTCATGCGCCAGACATCGCGCAGCGGCCTCGGGTTCAGCGCGTGCCACAGGGCGGCGATGACGGCCACGGCCAGCACCGGACGCGGCAACCAGCGCAGCTCGGGCAGGGCCCAGACCATGACGATGCCAACGACGACCAGGGCACACGCCGCCGCGGCCTTGCTGGTGGCGCCGCTGGCCGCGTTGGCCGCACTGGCAGAGAAGCCCGCACCCACCGGCATGCCCTGCAGCAGGGCCGACACCACATTGCAGCCGCCCAGCACCCACAGCTCGCGGTTGGCATCGACGCGGTCCCCCTGGGCCAAGGCCAGGCTGCGGATGCTGCCCCACGACTCGGCGAACACGAGGATCAGCAAACCGAAAGCCAGCTCGACCACATGCAGCCAGACGTCCAGGCTCAGGGCCGGCATCTGCCAGTGCCAGGAGGGTGCCGCGAGCGCCCCGACCGACTGCACGCCCCAGCCTTCCGGGCTCAGCACCCTGGCCGCGGCCATCGCGCCCAGCATCACCAGCAAGGAGGCCGGCCAGGCCGGCCAGCGGCGCAACACCACCAGCCCCACACCGGCCAGCACGGCCACACCCAGGCTGGGCAGGTGCCATTGGTCCACGTGGCTCAGGGTGTAGCCCAACAACTGGAGGGTTGACTGGCCCTGGCTTGGCAAGGTCAAGCCGAGCGCATCCGGCAGTTGGCGAACCACGATGGTGATGGCCAGGCCAAAGGCAAAGCCCCGCAACACCGGCCGCGAGACATACGCCGACAACTGACCCTGGCGCGCCGCGGCCAGCAAGCAGAGCATGGCGCCGGCCGAGAGCGTCAGTGCCATCAGCACCGTCGCGTAGTCCAAGCCGCCCGCTGGCGCGCCACCCGACAGCGACCAGGCGGCCGCCGCCGACAGGCTGGCCGTGGACGAGGTCGGCGCCACCACGGCGAAACGGCTGCCACCGAACAGGGCGTACACCGCCAGACCGACCACCATGGCCACCAGCGCGTGGGTCACCGGCAAATGGGCCAGGCCGGCATAGGCCACGGCCTCGGGCAGCAGCAGACCGGCCACGCACAGACCGGCCACCACATCGCGCCGGCTGAGCTTGCGCACGCGCCAGGTGCTGTGTCCGCGCCAGCCCTCGATCACGGCATCGGCAGGCGGCAGGGGCGAAGGCTTGGGCGGGGAGGCCATGGTCGGTCAGGCAAGTGGGCCCACATGATGGCATGTCAGCGTCGCATCGCCGGCATGGCTTCGAACACCTCCGCGACCCACTCCACGAAGGCCTGCACCTTGGTGGAAAGGTGGCGGTTGGACGGGTAAACCGCGTGCACCGGCAAGGACTCGACCTGCCAGTCCGCCAGCAGGGGCACGAGGCGGCCGGCGCGCTCGTGCCACTCCACCAGGAAGGCCGGCAACTGGCCCACGCCCAGGCCGGCCACGCAGGCATCTTCGTAAACGTTGGAGTCGTTGAGGGCCAGACCGCAGTCGAACTTCAGCGCCAGGCGTTCGCCGTCTTTCACGAAGTCCCAGCCCACCACGCCGCTGCCATCGAAGTAATTGATCCAGCGGTGGCCGTGGAGCGCCTGCGGGTGCGTCGGCGTGCCATGGGCCGCCAGGTAGGACGGCGCCGCGCAGGTCAGGAAGCGCATGGAGCCGATGCGCCGCGCCGCCATCGCCGAGTCCTGGATGGCGCCGACGCGGATGACGCAGTCCACGCCCTCGCTGACGAGGTTGATGGGACGGTCGGTGCAGCCCAACTCCAGTGCGATGCCGGGGTGGCGGCGCAAGAACTCGGGCACGGCTTCGCGCACCAGGTAGCGGGCCATGGCCGAGGTCATGTCCACGCGCAGCCGACCGCTGGGCGCGCCCTGGCGGGAGGAGACCGACTCGTCGGCCTCGCGCACATCGTCGAGCACCTGCACGCAACGCTCGTAGTAGGCGGCGCCATCGGCCGTCAGCGTGACGCGGCGGGTCGAGCGGTGCAGCAGGCGGGTGCCCAGCTCGGCCTCCAGGTCCTGCACCAGGGTGGACACGGTGGCCTTGGGCATGCCCAGGGCCTCGCTGGCGCGTGTGAAACCGCCTGTGTCCACCACCTTGACGAAGGCTGCGAAGGCTTTGAGCTTGTCCATTGTTCAAATTCCTGAACAGTGATTTCAATAAGTGCGAGTTTATTGAATAAAAGAAAGTCAATACAGTGCATCCCACGATGTCCCCACTGCCCTGCCTGCGCCATGTCCACTGACCCCTGCACGTCGGGCGCCAACGCCCTGGCCGACGCCCAGTTCGACTGGCCCGGCCACAGCGGCCCGCTGCACCTCAAGCTGTACAAGTCGCCGGCCCACCCGCTGGGTTGCGGCAGCTTGCTGGTGTTTTTCCACCCAGGCGGCTTCGTGGTCGATGACCTCGAGGAAGCCAACCACTGCCTGCGGGTGGTGGCCGATGCCTGCGAGGTCCATGTGCTGGCCCCGAGTTACGCCCTGGCGCCCGAGCGCCCCTTCCCCGCCGCCGTTGAGGACGCCCACGCGGTACTGGGACAGGTCAGCGCGCACAAGCGCCAGCTGGGGTGGAAGGGCACGCACCTGTTCGTGGGTGGCGTGGAAGCCGGCGGCAACCTGGCGGCGGTGTCGGCCCTGGTCAGCCGCGACCGCCATGGCCCGCCGCTGGCCGGGCAGATCCTGGTGATGCCCATGCTCGATGCCAGCCTGGGTTGCCACTCCATGCGCTGTGCCGATGAGGCCCAGGATGGCGGCGCGATGGCCCGCACCCTGGCCGACAGCTACCGCCGCTACCTGCCACGCCCGGCCGACCGCCTCCACCCCTATGCCAGCCCGCTGAAAGCGCGCCGTCTGGGCGAGCTGCCGCCGGCCCTGATCTTCCACACCGAGGGCGACCCCCTGGCCGACGAGGCCGTGGCCTACGCCGACAAGCTGCGCCAGGCCGGCAACCACGCCAGCGACATCGCCCTTCCCCCCGCCGACGTCAAGGACAACCAGGACCGCTGCGAGATCACCGCCGACGACCCCTGCATCCTCGCCATGAAACGCTTCATGGCCGACATCGGCCAGAACGCCCATCCGTCTTCCACATCCAGCACACCCAACACATCCGCCAAGGGAGCCCAACCATGACCGCCACATCCCGTCCTGACCTCCGGACCCACGCCCGCACCCGCCTGCGCCCCGTGGCCCAGGCCATCGCCACCGCCATCACCGTCGGCGCCCTGAGCGCAGCCGCCCTGAGCCTGAGCGGCTGCGGCAAGGAACAAACCGCCCAGGCCGCCGCGCCCCAGGCCCCGCAAGCCGCGCCCGTGAGCGTGGCCGAGGTCATCACCCGCCAGGTCACGCAGGAGCGCAGCTTCTCCGGCGTCATCGAGGCCATCGAGCGCGCCCAGCTGCGTCCGCGCGTGGCCGGCACCGTCGAGCAGGTGCGCCTGCAGCCCGGCGCGCTGGTGCACAAGGGCGATGTGCTGTTCGTCATCGACCCGCGCCCCTACCAGGCCGAGGCAGCGCGACTGGAAGCCGCCGCCGCCAGCTCGCAACTGAAGGCCGAGCTGGCCCAGGCCGAACTGGTGCGTGCGCAGCGCCTGCTGGCCGACAACGCCATCGCCCAGCGCGACCACGACGAGCGCCAGTCCACCGCCCGCCAGCTGGAAGCCGCCGCCCGCGCCGACAAGGCCTCGCTGCAATCGGCCCGCCTGAACCTGGAATGGACGCAGGTGCGCGCGCCCTTCGACGGTCGCGTCGGCAAGGCCGAAGTCACCACCGGCAACCTGGTGGACGGCAACACGGTGCTGACCACGCTGGTGTCGGCCAACCCGATGTACGTGAGCTTCAATGGCGACGAGGGCACCTTCCTGCAAGTGGGCAAGCTGGCCCGCAGCAACCCCAAGGCGCTGAAGGTGCGCTTGGGCCTGGCCAACGAAGACGGCTTCCCGCACGAGGGCCGCCTGGAGTTCGTGGACAACCAGATCGACCCGCAGGCCGGCAGCGTGCGCATGCGCGCCGTGGTGGACAACAAAGACGGCCTGCTCACGCCCGGCCTGTTCGCCAAGGTGCAGATCGGCAACGACAACCAGGCCGGCGCCGCCTCGGCCCTGGTGGCCGAGCGCGCCATCGGCACCGACCAGAACCGCAAGTTCGTCTGGGTGGTCGATGACAAGAACCAGCCCGCCTACCGCCCCGTCCAGCTCGGCACCCAGGTCGGCGACCTGCGCGTCATCACCGCGGGCCTGAAGGCCGGCGAGCGCGTCATCGTCGATGGCCTGCAGCGCGTGCGCCCTGGCGCCCCCGTGGCGCCGCAGCTGGTGCCCATGAGCGGCCCGGCCGCATCCGCCGCCGCAACGTCTGCCGCCTCTGCCGCCACCGCCGCCAAGTGAGGCCCACACCATGAACTTCTCACGCTTCTTCGTGGACCGGCCGATCTTCGCGGCCGTGCTGTCCATCCTCATCTTCATCGCGGGCACCATCGCCATCGTGCGACTGCCCATCTCCGAGTACCCGGAAGTGGTGCCGCCCTCCGTGGTGGTGCGCGCGCAGTTCCCCGGCGCCAACCCCAAGGTGATCGCCGAAACCGTGGCCGCGCCGCTGGAAGAGCAGATCAACGGCGTCGAGAACATGCTCTACATGTCCTCGCAGGCCACCACCGACGGCGCCCTGACGCTGACGGTGACCTTCAAGATCGGCACCGACGTTGACCAGGCCCAGACCCAGGTGCAAAACCGCGTGCAGCGCGCCTTGCCGCGCCTGCCCGAGGAGGTCCGCCAGATCGGTGTGACAACCATCAAGAGCTCGCCCAACCTGACGATGGTGGTCCACCTGCTGTCGCCCAAGGGCAGCTACGATGACGTCTACCTGCGCAACTACGCCACGCTCAACGTGAAGGACCGCCTGGCGCGCCTGAGCGGCATGGGCGATGTGCAGGTGTTCGGCGCGGGTGACTACGCCATGCGCATCTGGCTGGACCCGCAAAAAGTGGCCCAGCGCAGCCTGACGGCCAGCGACGTGGTGGCCTCCATCCGCGAGCAGAACGTGCAAGTGGCCGCCGGCGTGATCGGCGCACCGCCCGACACCAAGGCGCCGTTCCAGCTGTCGGTGAACGCCTCGGGCCGCCTGCAGACCGAGGAAGAGTTCGGCAACATCATCGTCAAGACGAACGCCGACGGCGGCATCACCCGCCTGCGTGACGTGGCCCGCATCGAACTGGGCGCCAACCAGTACGCGCTGCGCTCGCTGCTCAACAACAAGCCGGCCATCGGCATGGGCATCTTCGAGGCGCCGAATGCCAACGCGCTGCAGCTGTCGGCCGATGTGCGCAAGCTCATGGCCGAGCTGAAGAAGGACTTCCCCGCCGACGTCGATTTCGACATCGTCTACGACCCCACGCAGTTCGTGAGCGCGTCCATCGACGCCGTGGTCAAGACCCTGATCGAGGCCGTGGCCCTGGTGGTGCTGGTGGTCATCGTCTTCCTGCAGACCTGGCGCGCTTCGCTGATCCCGCTGCTGGCCGTGCCCGTGTCCATCGTCGGCACCTTCGCCGTGCTGCTGGCCTTCGGCTTCTCGATCAACACGCTGTCGCTGTTCGGCCTGGTGCTGGCCATCGGCATCGTGGTGGACGACGCCATCGTGGTGGTGGAAAACGTCGAGCGCAACATCGCCAACGGCCTGACGCCGCGCGAGGCCACCATCCAGGCCATGAAGGAGGTCTCCGGGCCCATCATCGCCATCGCGCTGGTGCTGTGCGCCGTGTTCGTGCCGATCGCGTATGTGGCGGGCCTGACGGGTCAGTTCTACAAGCAGTTCGCGCTGACGATCGCCATCTCCACCGTGATCTCGGCCTTCAACTCGCTGACGCTGTCGCCAGCCCTGGCCGCCGCGCTGCTCAAGCCGCACGACGCGCCGAAGGACGCCCTCTCGCGCGGCATGGACGCCGTGCTGGGCGGTTTCTTCAAGCGCTTCAACCGTGTCTTTGACCGCGCCTCGCACCGCTACCAAGGTGGCGTGGGCGGCACGCTCAAGCACAAGACGGCCACCATGGGCGTCTACCTGCTGCTGTGCGTGGGCGCCTTCTTCGTGTTCAAGGCCGTGCCCTCGGGCTTCGTGCCGGCGCAGGACAAGCAGTACCTGGTGGGCTTCGCCCAGTTGCCCGATGCCGCCTCGCTGGAGCGCACCGACGCGGTCATCCGCCGCATGACGGACATCGCCAAGTCGGTGCCGGGCGTGGCCAATGCCGTGGCCTTCCCCGGTCTGTCGATCAACGGCTTCACCAACGCGCCCAACGCCGGCATCGTGTTCTACACGCTGGACGACTTCGACAAGCGCAAGGGCCCCGGCCTGTCGGGCGACGCCATCGCGGCCGAGGTCAACAAGCGCCTGGGCGCCATCCAGGACGCCTTCATCATGGTCTTCCCGCCACCCGCGGTGAACGGCCTGGGCACCATCGGCGGCTTCAAGCTGTTCGTGGAAGACCGCGGCAACGTGGGCTATGACGAGCTGTTCAAGGCCACGCAGGCCCTGCAGATGAAGGCCTGGCAGACGCCCGAGCTGGCCGGCGTGTTCAGCAGCTACCAGATCAACGTGCCGCAGCTGTTCGCCGACGTGGACCGCACCAAGGCCAAGCAGCTGGGTGTGCCGCTCTCGAGCATCTTCAACACCCTGCAGATCAACCTGGGCTCGCTCTACACCAACGACTTCAACAAGTTCGGCCGCACCTTCCAGGTGGTGGTGCAGGCGGACGCGCCCTACCGCGCCTCGCCCGACAGCATCGCCAACCTCAAGGTGCGCAGCAACTCCGGCGAGATGATCCCGCTGGGCAGCCTGCTGAAGATGTCGGACTCGTACGGCCCTGACCGCGTGCAGCGCTACAACGCCTACGTCTCGGCCGACATCAACGGTGGCCCGGCCCCCGGCGTGTCTTCGGGCCAGGCCCAGGCCGCGATGGAGCGCATCGCCGCCGAGGTGCTGCCCAAGGGCGTGGGCATCGAGTGGACCGACCTGACCTACCAGGAGATCCTGGCCGGCAACACCCTGGTCTATGTGTTCCCGCTGTGCGTGCTGCTGGTCTTCCTGGTGCTGGCCGCGCAGTACGAAAGCTGGACGCTGCCGCTGGCCGTGATCCTGATCGTGCCGATGTCCATCCTGTGCGCGCTGACCGGCGTCTACCTCACCCACGGCGACAACAACATCTTCACGCAGATCGCGCTGTTCGTGCTGGTGGGGCTGTCGGCGAAGAACGCGATCCTGATCGTGGAGTTCGCCCGTGAGCTGGAGCACCACGGACGCAGCATCGTCGAAGCCGCGCTGGAAGCCAGCAAGCTGCGCCTGCGCCCCATCCTGATGACGTCGATCGCTTTCATCATGGGCGTGGTGCCGCTGGTGCTGTCCACCGGCGCCGGCTCGGAAATGCGCCATGCCATGGGCGTGGCCGTGTTCTCCGGCATGTTGGGCGTGACGCTGTTCGGCCTCTTCCTCACCCCCGTGTTCTACGTGCTGCTGCGCAAGCTGGCCGTGAAGCTGGAGGGACAGCAGCCCTCCTCCACAACCACCACCGCAGCCACCCACGACCTGCCCGCTCCGGAGGCACCATGACCCATTCCCTCTCTCTGCCCCAAGGCCCCGTGACGTTGCCAGTGACGTTGCCATTGCCGCCCACCACACGCCCACGCCAGCGCACGCACGCCTTCACCGCCACGGCGGCGGCCGTGCTGGCCACCCTCGTGCTGGCCGGCTGCAACACCGCCCCGGCCCAGCCTGATGCCCGCATCGCCGTGCCCGAGGCCTACAAGGAAGCCTCCGCGCTGGCCGCGGCCCAAGCCGCTGACCTGGCCCAGCCAGCGGCCGACGGCAGCCGCTGGAAGCCCGCCGAGCCCTCGGAGGCCCAGGCCCGCGGCGCCTGGTGGGAAACCTTCGGTGACCCCACCCTCAACCAGCTGGAACAGCAGGCCGAAGCCGCCAACCCCGGTCTGGCCGTGGCCGCTGCCCGCGTCAAGGCCGCGCGCGCCCTGCTCAGCAGCAGCCAGGCCGACCGCCTGCCGCAGCTGGGCGTGAGCGCCGGTGTGGCCCGCCAGAAGCCGTCTGCGGCCGAACAGGGCCTGAGCGCCGACCAGAACATCGCGCCCAGCAGCCTGTGGCGCGCCGGCCTGAGCGCCAGCTACGAGGTGGACCTGTTCCAACGCGTGGCCAACAGCGTGCAGGCTGCCGAGGCCGATGCCCTGGCCTCGCAGGCCAACCACCGCTCGGTGCTGCTCAGCCTGCAAGCCGATGTGGCACAGACCTACTTCCAGCTGCGCACGCTGGACGCCGTGGTCGTGCTGCTGACGCAGACCGCCTCCCTGCGCGAGCAGAGCCTGCAACTGGCGCAACGCCGCCTGGCCGCGGGCGATGTCTCCGAGCTGGACGTGGCCCGGGCCCGCACCGAGCTGGCCACCACCCAGGCCGACCTGCAAGCCCAGCGCGGCGAACGTGCCCGCACCGAGCACGCCCTGGCCGTGTTGCTGGGCCAGCCCCCTGCCGCCTTCGGCCTGGCCGCACAGCCGCTGCCCGCCGATGCGCGCGTGCCCATGGTGCCGGCCGGCCTGCCCTCGGCCCTGCTGGAGCGCCGCCCCGACGTGGCCGCCGCGCAAGCCCGCATGATGGCCGCCACTGCCCGCGTGGGCCAGGCCCGATCGGCCCTGTTCCCTGCCCTGCGCCTGACCGCCGATGGCGGCTTTGCCTCCTACGAGCTGCGCGACCTGTTCCTGTGGAGCGCGCGCAGCTGGGTGGCCAATGCCGTGCTGTCGATGCCGATCTTCGATGGCGGCCGCAACCGCGCGGGCGTCAACCGCGCCGAGGCCGTGCTGGAAGAGTCGGTGGCCGACTACCGCCAGACCGTGCTGGGCGCTTTCGGCGATGTGGAAGACAAGCTCTCGGGCCTGGGCAGCGTGCGGGCGCAGACCCTGTCGCTGAGCGAAGCCGTGGTGGCCGCACGCCGCTCGGCCGAACTGGCCGACAAGCGCTACCGCGCCGGCGAAGACAGCTACCTCACGCTGCTCGACACCCAGCGCAGCCTGCTGGCGGTGGAACGCCAGGCCGTGCAGTTGCGCGGCGCCTGGGCCACCGGCACCATCGGGCTGATCCGCTCGCTGGGCGGCGGCTGGGCACCCACGCCCCCCGGCCAGACCGCAGCCACACAGCCGGCCAAGTCCTGATCAGCCGAGCCACACGTCCGCGTGACGCCGCGTGACGCCGCGTGTCGCTCAACCCGATGTGGCCAGCGTGGCGGGCAGGTCGTCGCCATCGGACAGCGCCTCGCGGATGTGCGTGCGCTCCGCCTCCGCGGCGATCAAGGCCTCCACGCAACGTGCGTCGAGGCGGTTCAACGCCGCCTCGCGGCGCAGCTCGGCCACGCACTCGGCCTCCGACCACGCCCGCTTGTACGGCCGCGTCGATGAGATCGCGTCGTACACATCGGCCACGGCAACGATGCGCGCCTCGATGGGGATGTCGTCCAGCATCAGCCCCTGCGGGTAGCCCGAGCCATCGCCGCGCTCGTGGTGGTGGGCCACCACATTGAGCATCACCGACGCGGCCAGGTCGTTGTCGATGCCCAGGTCGCTGACGATGTTGCGCGCCAGTTGCACCCCCACCGGCACATGCTGCTGCATGCAGCGCCGCTCCTCGTCGTCCAGCTTCCCCGGCTTGAGCAATATGCGATCGGGAATCCCCACCTTGCCGATGTCGTGCAGCGGCGCGAACAGGTGCAGGTACTCGATGAACTCGTCGCTCAGGCCCAGGCTGTCGGCCAGCGCCACCGCGATCAACCGGGAGTAGCTGGCCATGCGCTCCAGGTGCGCGCCGGTTTCCACGTCGCGCATGCGGGCCAGGCCCTTGGCCACATCGACCGCGCCCACCAGCGTGTTGACCGCCGCCATGCGCAACACATAGAGCTGGGCCAGGATGTCGGCGATGACGTCGAGGTCGGTGGTGACGTCGGGCGTGAAGGCCGCGGGCTGGCGTGAATCGAAAAACAGGAAGGCCGACAGGCGGTTGCCGGCGTAAACCGGCACCGTGTAGCTGCTCTGGTAAGACTGGGCCTTGAGCCACAGCGAATGCACCGAAGGCTCGCGCAGGCTGAGGTCCAGGTTGTCGATGACGCGGGGGATGTGTTCGGCGGCCAGGGCGCGCAACGAGGGCACGGCCGCCAGATGGGCTTCGTAATGGCGCAGGGCCTGGCCGTCGTCCGAGCTGCTGGCGAAGGTCCGCAGCAGGTCCTTGGCGGGCTCGTACAGCACCAGTGCGATGCGGTTGACCGCAGGGTGACGGGCCCGGACGATGTCATGCAACCCCGCGAGGCGGCCCGTCATGTCGGAGCGCGACATCGCGATGTTCTTCAGGACCAGGCTGTCGAATGGCATGGGGATGGGATCGAGCGCCACGGTTCAAGCGCTGTGGCCCGCCAGCGCATCGGCCTGACGGCTGATGAATCAGTGTCTGATACTCCGAGCGCCGCTTGCGCCTGTCAATCAAGACAAGCCCGCAAAGCGTGCAGCCCTCACGAACGGCCAGTCACCCAAGTCACCCAGACGCGCCCCGCGCGTGGCTCATCGGCGACGCCCTGACGCCATCTGGGGGAAGGCCTTCTGCAAGGTTTCGACCTGCCCACACTTGACGGCCGAATAACCTGGCAAGGCATTGACCACGGCGTGGAAGGCCTCGCTGCGCATCACCTCCAGCACGGCCTGCAACTCGGGGCGCTGCAGGTCGGCATCGCGGCACAGGAAGAAATAGCGCTCGGTGGCCACGGGCACGAAGTCCAGCTTGAAGCGGCGCGCCGGTGGCTCGACCCCGAAGCCCACATCGGCCATGCCACTGGCCACGTAGGCCGCCACCGCCGCGTGCGTGAACTCGGCCAACTCCCAGCCGCTGATATGGCTGGTGGGCACCTTGGCCTGGCGCAGGCAGCACTCCAGCAGGAAGCGCGTGCCCGAGCTGGGCTGGCGGTTGACGAAGCGCACGCCTTTGCGCGTCAGGTCCTGCACACCGTAGATTTCCAGCGGGTTGCCATGCGCCACGAACAGGCCCTGGCGGCGCGTGGCCATGTGGATGACGCGGCTGTGCTTGGGGCTCAGCCATTGCGCGTAGTGCTGCAAGGCCGTGTCTTCGAACTCGCCCTGCGGCACGTGGAAGCCCGCGAGATCGCAGGAGCCCGCATGCAGCGAGGCCACGCCCTCCTGGCTGCCCACGTACTTGCGGTCGATGCGCTCGCCACGCTGGGCCAGCACCTCGATGAGTTTTTCCACCGCGAAGCCGTGGCTGGCATGCACGCGCAAGCCTGCGGCACCGGCGGACAGCACCCGGCCGAGTTCGGTTTCCAGCTCCGAGGCCAGGCTCTCCAGCGTGGGCGAGAGGCGCGCCTGGATGCGGTGCCCCGCCCAGACCAGGCGTTCGGCCAAGGGGGTGAGGGTCGAGCCCTTGCCGCGGTCCATGTTGAGCAGGGGCATGCCGAGCTGCGCCTGCCCCTGGCGGACGAGGTTCCACGCGTGCCGGTAAGACGAGCCCGTGTGCTTGCACGCGCCCGAGAGGCTGCCGTGCTCCTGCACCTCGGCCAGCAGGCTGAGCAGGCGCGGCGACAACTGCTGACCGCTGTCGTCGGTGATGGTCCAGTGCGGGGTGATGGAGACGGTGTGCAAGGCGGGCCAAACTTATGCTGTCGACAGCATGAAATATATGCTTTCGTGCGTCGCATCCCTTCGTGGATATCCCCAGTCTCCAATGATGAGCTCACCCCCTAGAATGATGTGATGTGCTGTCAAAGCATATGACGCACATCAACCCAGCGTGACTGGCTGTCCGCCTACAGGAGACCACATGGCGATCGAAGCACTCGGCAAACACACCTCGCCGCCGGCCACCCAGGCGGGCTTCCTCGACAAGGAACGCATCATCGCGGGGGCCGGCTTCAACCGCTGGCTGGTGCCACCGGCCGCACTCGCCATCCACCTGTGCATCGGCATGGCCTATGGCTTTTCGGTATTCTGGCTGCCGCTGTCCAAGGCACTGGGCATCAAGGAGCCCCTCAAGTGCGGCGCCGACGTCGGCTTCTTCGCCGAACTTTTCACCACCACCTGCGACTGGAAGGTTTCCACGCTGGGCTGGATGTACACCCTCTTCTTCGTGCTGCTGGGCAGCTCGGCCGCGCTGTGGGGCGGCTGGCTGGAACGCGCCGGCCCGCGCAAGGCTGGCGTGGTCAGCGCGGTGTGCTGGTGCGGCGGCATGTTGATCTCGGCCCTTGGCGTGCACCTGCACCAGTTCTGGCTGATGCTGCTGGGCTCGGGCGTGATCGGTGGCATCGGGCTGGGCCTGGGCTACATCTCGCCGGTCAGCACCCTCATCAAGTGGTTCCCTGACCGCCGCGGCATGGCCACGGGCATGGCCATCATGGGCTTCGGCGGTGGCGCCATGATCGGCTCGCCACTGGCCGCCGAACTGATGAAGCGCTTCGCCACCGACACCAACGTCGGCGTGGCCTCGACCTTCGTCGTCATGGCCCTGATCTACTTCGTCTTCATGATGGCCGGCGCCCTCGGCTACCGCGTGCCCGCCACCGGCTGGAAGCCCGCAGGCTGGACACCGCCGGCGGCCCAAACGAGCAACACCATGATCACCTCCAAGCACGTGCACGTGAAGAAGGTGTGGGGCATCCCGCAGTTCTGGCTGGTGTGGATGGTGCTGTGCATGAACGTGTCGGCCGGCATCGGTGTGATCGGCATGGCCAGCCCCATGCTGCAAGAGGTGTTCGGCGGCAGCCTGATCGGTGTGGCCGCGAAGTTCAAAGACCTCGACAAGACCCAACTCAAGGACATCGCCGTGGTGGCCGCGGGCTTCACCGCCCTGCTGAGCCTGTTCAACATCGGCGGCCGCTTCTTCTGGGCCAGCCTGTCGGACAAGCTGGGCCGCAAGCTCACCTACATCGTCTTCTTCGTGCTGGGCGGCCTGATGTACGCCAGTGTGCCGGCCAGTGCGCTGGGCGGCAACAAGCTGCTCTTCGTGGGCGCCTTCTGCGTCATCCTGAGCATGTACGGCGGCGGCTTCGCCACGGTGCCGGCTTACCTGGCCGACCTGTTCGGCACGCAGATGGTGGGCGCCATCCATGGCCGCCTGCTCACCGCCTGGGCCACGGCGGGCATCCTGGGCCCGGTGGTGGTGAACTACATGCGCGACTACCAGATCGGCCTGGGCCTGCCGCGCGAGCAGGTCTACAACCAGACCATGTACATCCTGGTGGGCATGCTGGCGGTGGGCCTGTTGTGCAACCTGATGGTGCGCCCGCTGGACCCCAAGCACTTCATGACCGACGCCGAACTGGCCGAGGAAAAGCGCCTGGCGCACGAGAAGGCCGCGGCCAGCGAGGTGGGCGCAGGCTCCGGCACCGGTGGCCAGACGAGCAGCGCCATCGTCCTGCTGGCCTGGCTGGGCGTGGGCATCCCGCTTGCATGGGGCGTCTACCGCACCGCGCTGAGCGTGGCCAAGTTCTTCAATTGACCGGTGACTCCACAGGTGATGCACGCCATGACTTCGCTGACCGACATCCCGCGTGAGGCCGAGGTTCGCCGCCTCATCACGGCACACGCCGACATGCCTGGCGGCCTCATGCCGCTGCTGCACGCGATCCAGGACACCTGCGGCTTCGTTCCGCCCGACGCGGTGCCCCTGATCGCCAAAGGCCTGAACCTGTCGCGCGCCGAGGTGCATGGCGTCATCACTTACTACCACCACTTCCGCAGCACGCCGCCCGGTCGGCACGTGGTGCACATCTGCCGCGCCGAGGCCTGCCGCTCGTGCGGCTCGGAAGCGCTGATGCAGCACGCGCAAGCGGTCACGGGTTGCGCCGAGCACACCACCCGCGCCGATGGCGTGGTGACGCTCGAATCCGCCTACTGCCTGGGCCTGTGCGCCAGCGCCCCCTCGGTGCAGATCGATGACCGCGTCCATGCCCGCATGACGCCCGCCAAACTGGACAAGCTGCTCCAGCAGCTGGAGGTGACGAAGTGAGCCAGGCCCCCATCACCGTGTTCGTGCCGCGCGACTCGGCCGCACTCGCCGTGGGTGCCGACGAGGTCGCCCAGGCTTTGACCGAAGCTTGCGCGGCACGCGGCATCGCCCTGAACCTGGTGCGCAACGGCTCTCGCGGCATGTTCTGGCTGGAGACACTCATCGAGGTGGCCACGTCGCAAGGCCGCAGGGCCTTCGGGCCCGTGGAAGCCGACGACGTCGATGCCCTGCTGGACGCTGGCCTGCTGGACGGCAGCACCCACGCCCAGTCGCACCCGCTGAGCCTGGGCCTGACCGAGCAGTTGCCCTGGCTGGCCCGGCAAGAGCGCCTGACCTTCGCCCGCATGGGCCTGACCAATCCGCTCTCCCTGGCCGACTACGAAGCCCACGGTGGCTGGGCCGGCTTGCGCCGTGCCATCGCCCTGGGTGGCGAGGCCGTGGTGCAGGAGGTGCTGGACTCGGGCCTGCGCGGTCGCGGTGGCGCGGCCTTCCCCGCGGGCATCAAGTGGCGCACGGTGCGGCAAACGCCCGCCACACAAAAGTACATCGCCTGCAATGCCGACGAGGGCGATTCGGGCACCTTCTCCGACCGCATGACGCTGGAAGGCGACCCTTTCAAGCTCATCGAGGGCATGGCGATCGCCGGGCTGGCGGTGGGCGCCACGCAAGGCTACGTCTATGTGCGCTCGGAGTACCCGCACGCCATCGACACCTTCAACGCGGCCATCGCGCTGGCCACGCAGGCCGGCTTCCTCGGTGACGACGTCTGTGGCAGCGGCCAGGCTTTCCATCTGACGCTGCGCAAGGCCGCAGGCGCCTACGTGTGCGGCGAAGAAACCGCGATGCTGGAGAGCATCGAGGGCAAGCGGGGCATCGTGCGCGCCAAACCGCCGCTGCCGGCCATCGAGGGCCTGTTCGGCATGCCCACGGTCATCAACAACGTGATCACCTTGGCCAGCGTGCCCATCATCCTGGCCCGGGGCGCGGCCTTCTACAAAGACTTCGGCGTCGGCCGCTCCAAGGGCACCCTGCCCTTCCAGCTGGCGGGCAACATCCGCCACGGCGGCCTGGTCGAAAAGGCTTTTGGCCTGACCCTGCGCGAGCTGGTGGAAGACTTCGGCGGTGGCACGCGCAGCGGCCGGCCCATCAAGGCCATCCAGGTCGGTGGGCCGCTGGGCGCTTACGTGCCGCCCTCGCAATGGGATGTGCCACTGGACTACGAAGCCTACGCCGCGCTCGGCCTGGTCGTGGGCCACGGCGGCATCGTGGTGCACGACGACACGGCCAACCTGGCCGAGCTGGCGCGTTACGCCATGCATTTCTGCGCGCTGGAGAGCTGCGGCAAGTGCACGCCCTGCCGCATCGGCTCGACCCGCGGCGTGGAAGTCATCGACCGCATCACCCGCAACAAGGGCGAAGTGCGCGAGCAGCAGGTCCACCTGCTGCGCGACCTCTGCGACACGATGTTGAACGGCAGCCTGTGCGCCATGGGCGGCATGACGCCCTACCCCGTGCTGTCGGCGCTGAACCACTACCCGGCGGACTTCGGGCTGGACGAGGCCCCTGCCGCCACCCACGCAGCCACCCAGGCAGGTGCCGCGCCCGCCCAGCCCGGCATCGCCACCGCCTGAACGCCATCCCGCATCCACGTCGCCACGCTGGCGACCCCGCACCGGAGCACCCCATGCTCGACCACTTCAAGCAAGACATCGACTTCGGCACCCCTGCCAGCACCGCCACCGAACAGGTGACGCTCACCATCGACGGCCAACAGGTGGAAGTGCCCAAGGGCACCTCGCTGATGCGGGCCGCGGTCGATGCCGGCGTGCGCGTGCCCAAGCTCTGTGCCACCGACAGCCTGGAGCCCTTTGGCTCCTGTCGCCTGTGCCTGGTCGAGGTGGAGGGCCGCAAGGGCTACCCGGCCTCGTGCACCACGCCCGCCGAGGCCGGCATGGTCGTGCACACGCAAACGCCCAAGCTGCAAGACATCCGCAAGGGCGTGATGGAGCTCTACATCTCCGACCACCCGCTGGACTGCCTGACCTGCAGCGCCAACGGCAACTGCGAATTGCAGGACATGGCTGGCGTGACCGGCCTGCGCAATGTGCGCTACGGCACCGCGGGCCAGGACGTGGCCGGCGTCGGCGGCGAGCACCACTGCCATGCCGAGAAAGACGAGTCCAACCCCTATTTCACGTACGACGCCAGCAAGTGCATCGTCTGCAACCGCTGCGTGCGCGCCTGCGAGGAAACCCAAGGCACGTTCGCGTTGACGATTTCGGGCCGTGGCTTCGAGAGCCGTGTCTCGCCCGGCCAGGACCAGGCCTTCATGGACAGCGAGTGCGTCTCCTGCGGCGCCTGCGTCGAGGCCTGCCCGACGGCCACGCTGCAGGAAAAAACGGTCACCTTCTACGGCCAGCCCGAGCACAGCGTCATCACCACCTGCGCCTACTGCGGCGTGGGCTGCGGCTTCAAGGCCGAGATGAAGGGCAACACCGTGGTGCGCATGACGCCCTGGAAAGACGGCAAGGCCAACGAAGGCCACAGCTGCGTCAAGGGCCGCTTCGCCTGGGGCTATGCGACCCACCAGGACCGCATCACCACACCCATGATCCGGGCCAGCATCCACGAGCCCTGGCAGGAAGTCAGCTGGGAGGTGGCGCTCACGCACGCGGCCTCCGAGGTCAAGCGCATCCAGGCCAAGTACGGCCGTGACTCGGTGGGCGGCATCACCTCCTCGCGCTGCACCAACGAAGAGGCCTACCTCGTGCAGAAGCTGGTGCGCGCGGCCTTTGGCACCAACAACGTGGACACCTGCGCCCGCGTCTGCCACTCGCCCACCGGCTACGGCCTGGGCCAGACCTTCGGCACCTCGGCTGGCACGCAGACCTTCAAGTCGGTGGAACACGCCGATGTCATCGTGGTGATCGGTGCCAACCCCTCGGACGCCCACCCCGTGTTCGCCTCGCGCATGAAGAAGCGCCTGCGCGGCCAGCCCGGCCGGCCTGGCGCCAAGCTCATCGTCATCGACCCGCGCAAGATCGACCTGGTGGCCTCGCCCCACGTGAAGGCGCAGCACCACCTGCCGCTCAAGCCCGGCACGAACGTGGCCGTCATCACGGCCATGGCCCACGTCGTGGTCACCGAAGGCCTGGTGGCCCAGGACTACGTGGCCGAGCGCTGTGACGACAAGAGCTTCCAGCAGTGGTGCGAGTTCGTGGCCCGCCCCGAGAACTCGCCCGAGGCCTTCGAGGCCGAAACCGGCGTGCCCGCGGCCGAGCTGCGCGCCGCCGCCCGCCTGTATGCGCAAGGCCCGAACTCGGCCATCTACTACGGCCTGGGCGTGACCGAGCACTCGCAGGGCTCGACCATGGTCATGGGCATCGCCAACCTGGCCATGGCCTGCGGCATGGTCGGCCGCGAAGGCGTGGGCGTGAACCCGCTGCGCGGCCAGAACAACGTGCAGGGCAGCTGCGACATGGGCAGCTTCCCGCACGAGCTGCCCGGCTACCGCCACATCTCCGACACCACCACGCGCAGCCTGTTCGAGAGCGCCTGGGGCGTGACGCTGAACCCCGAGCCGGGCCTGCGCATCCCCAACATGTTCGAAGCCGCCCTCGATGGCGAATTCAAGGCCCTGTACTGCCAGGGCGAAGACATCGTCCAGTCCGACCCCAACACCCAGCACGTGGCCGAAGCGCTGTCGAAGATGGAATGCATCATCGTGCAGGACATCTTCCTCAACGAGACGGCCAAGTACGCCCACGTCTTCCTGCCGGGCTCATCTTTCCTGGAGAAAGACGGCACCTTCACCAACGCCGAGCGCCGCATCTCACGCGTTCGCCAGGTCATGCCGCCACTGGCGCGCTATGCCGACTGGGAAACCACGGTGAAGCTGTCGGAGGCCCTGGGCTACCCCATGCACTACACCCACCCCGAGCAGGTGATGCAGGAAATCGCGGCGTTGACGCCCAGCTTCGCGGGTGTCAGCTACGCCAAGATCGAGCGCCTGGGCAGCGTGCAGTGGCCTTGCAACGACGACACCGAAGAGGCCGGCACCCCCACCATGCACATCGACCGCTTCGTCCGCGGCAAGGGCAAGTTCTACCCGACGCAGTACTTGGCCAGCTCGGAAAAGGTCACCCGCCGCTTCCCGCTGCTGCTGACCACCGGACGCATCCTGTCGCAGTACAACGTCGGGGCCCAGACGCGGCGCACGCCCAACAACGCCTGGCACAGCGAAGATGTGCTGGAGTTGCACCCGCACGATGCCCAGGAGCGTGGCGTGAAGGATGGCGACTGGGTCGGCATCGAAAGCCGCGCGGGCCGCACCGTGCTGCGCGCCCTCATCAGCGAGCGCATGCAAGCGGGCGTGGTTTACACGACCTTCCACTTCCCCGAATCGGGCGCCAACGTCATCACCACCGACGCCTCCGACTGGGCCACCAACTGCCCCGAGTACAAGGTGACCGCGGTGCAGGTCGTGGCCGTGGCGCAGCCCTCGGAATGGCAAGAACGCTACGTGGCCTTCAACCGCGAGCAGCTGGGCCACCTGGCCCGGGCGAAATCCACCGCCGAGGCGCCATGAAGCTCGGCAGCCCCTTGCAGCCACCCGCGGGTGCGCGCGCCGTCCACGTCACCGAGCACCGGGGACGCGATGGCGCGCTGCACCGCAGCGACTGGCTGGCCGAGGAGGTGCCGGTGGCCCTGGTGTTCAACGGCATCTCGCACGCCGTGATGATGGCCAGCCCGCAAGACCTCGAAGACTTCGCGCTCGGCTTCGGCCTGACCGAGGGCCTGCTGCTGAGCCCGGACGAACTGCACGGCGTGGAGGTGTTGCCCGTGGGGGACGACCCGCACATGGCCCAGGGCATCGAGGTGCAGATGACCGTGTCCTCGGCCTGCGCATGGCGGCTCAAGGGCCGCCGCCGCAGCCTGGAAGGCCGCACCGGCTGCGGCCTGTGCGGCACCGACAGCCTGGCCGACGCCTGCCGTGCCGTGCCGACGCCGGCACCTCGGTCGGTCAAGCCGGACGCGCTGGCGCGTGCCATGGCGCACTTGCGCGACTGGCAACCCCTGCAACAGCTCACAGGGGCCACGCACGCCGCGGCTTTCTGCGACCTGAACGGCGCCGTGCAACTGGTGCGCGAAGACGTCGGTCGCCACAACGCCCTCGACAAGCTCGTGGGTGCCATGGTGCGGGCCCGCCTGGCGCCCGACACCGGCTTCATCGCCATCAGCAGCCGGGCCAGCTACGAGATGGTCCACAAAACGGCGATGGCCGGCGTCTCGGTGCTGGCCGCGGTGTCAGCGCCCACCGCCCGCGCCGTGGACACCGCCCTGGCCGCCGGCATCGCGCTGGCCGGCTTCGTGCGGGGCCAGGACTGCGTGGCTTATACACACCCCGAACGTCTCCACCTCGAACGCCTCGGCCTGCACACGCCGTGAAACCGAAAGGCCGTGACCATGAACACCGACCACCTCGTCCAGATGGCCAACCAGATTGGCAGTTTTTTCCAGTCTTACCCCGATGCCGCCGAGGCCCGCCAGGGCATCGCCACCCATGTGCGCAAATTCTGGGAGCCGCGCATGCGCAAGCTCATCCTGGAGCGCGCCCAGCAAGGCGAGGCCAGTGGCCTGGACGCGCTGGTGCTGCAGGCCCTGCGGGAGCACCAAGCGGCCCTTCAGCCGCAAACATAACCTCATTGGGTTAGCAAACTCACGTCGGAGGCCATGGCGCAGGCCTGGGTGCGGTTGCTGACGCGCAGCTTCTGCCGCACGCTCTCGACCTGGTTCTTGATGGTGTGTTCGCTGCGCCCGCAGATGTGCGCGATCTCCCAGTTGGTCTTGCCCTGGCACATCCAGTGCAGCACCACGCGTTCGCGCTCAGTCAGGCGCTGCAGCCAGGCCGGCTGGTTGTCCTCGCCCATGTCTTCGGTGAACAAGGCGCGCTGCAGGGCCAGGGCCATGTGCGGTGTCAGCAGGCGCAACAGCACCTCGGCCTGCGCGCCCGGGGCGTCCTCCATGCGCGACAAGCAGAAATAGCTGGCCGAACGCGTGCTGTGGTCCAGCACACCGTGGGCGGCCATGTTCTGCAAGCCCATGTCGTGGAACACCTCGTGCCAGCGGGCATCGCCCAGGCTGGCGGTGTCCTCGGCGCGCACGATCTGGGGCTTGCGCTGAAGCGCCCATCGGCCGATCACCGGGCTGCAGAATCGCCCACCTTCCAGGGTCAGCGCATCGAAATAGCCAGGGGGCCAGCCTTGCTGCAGAACCCGGCGCAGCACCACCCCCTCGCGGTCGGTGCGCAGCACACCACACGCCATGCTGGCGTGGGGCAGCACGGCCTGCAAAGGGCCCACGGCCCAGGCGAGGAAATCGGACTGGGTGGCCACTTCTTCGAGGGCTTGCTGCAGCGCGATGACGCGCAACAAGGTGCTCGCTTCGGGCAGATGGCAGTCAGGGGTGTACGGCATGTCGGGTCTCCAATGCCGTGTTTTACGGATGCCGCTGCGCGGCAGATGCATCGGAAACCCTGAAAAATACCCCCTGAACGGGTTATGCCTCACCTGTCCGCATCGACCGATGGCGCCAATCTGGGTCTTTACGGCTTTTTTATGCCGGCGCTGCCAGAATTTGCTGCACCGCAATGCGCCCCAACCCACACTGGCGACATGCCCAGGCCCACCGCATCCGCACCCCACACCCCCAAGCCCCGCTGGCACTACCCACTGGCCGCGGCAGCCTGTGGCGCCACCACCGTGGTCACCATGCCCCTGCACGACTGGCTGGAGCCCGTCAACGCGGTCATGCTCTTCCTGCTGACGGTGGTGCTGGTGGCCGCCCGCCTGGGACGCGGCCCGGCCGTCATGGCGTCTTTCCTCAGCGTGGGGCTGTTCGACTTCTTCTACGTGCCACCGCGTTTCTCGTTCGCCGTCAGCGACATCCAGTACCTCCTGACCTTCGCCGTCATGCTCACGGTGGCCCTGGTCATCGGGCACTTGGCCACCGGCATGCGCCAACGTGCCGAGGAGGCCCAGCAGGCCGCGCGGCGCGCACAGGCCCTGCACGCCCTGGCGCACCAGCTGGCCGGGGCCCTGACGGCCGAACAGGTCCTGCACCACCTGCAGGCCTTCATGCGGGATCAGTTGGGTGCCGACTTGCACCTCTGGCAGCCCGGACTGGACCACGGCCTGGTCCTCCTGCACGGCGAAGACACACGCGGCCCGGCGCCATCGTCCAGCCTGACCTTGCTGGCCCGGTCCATCGCCCAGGACAGCGCACGCCCGCGCGCGCACCACGTCCAGGATGAGCAAGGTGCGCAGGGCAGCGACGACAGCGCGGGCACCCACCACGTGCTGCTGCCGCTGACGGGCTCCACCCGCAACCGGGGCGTGATGATGGTCAGCCTGCCCGCCTCGGCAGCCCCGGGCGCTCAGGCCACCCTGCGCCAGCACACCGCCATGCTGGACGCGGTGGGCGCTTTGGCCGCCACCGCGCTGGAGCGCCTGCACTTCGTCGATGTGGCCCACCAGACCGAGCTGGAGGTGCGCACCGAAAGGCTGCGCAACGCCATCTTGTCGGCGCTGTCGCACGACGTCCGCACGCCGCTGACCGCCTTGGTGGGCATGGCCGAAACCCTGAGCCTGCTGCAACCACCGCTGTCGCCGCAAGCGCAAGAGATGGCCGAGGCCCTGCGCGGCCAGGCGCTTCGCCTGCACGAGATGGTCAGCAAGCTGCTCGACATGGCCCGCTTGCAAGCCAGCCTGCAAGGCCAACGCAACCACCTGCCGCTGCGCCTGGCCTGGCAACCCGTCGAGGAAGTGATTGGCGCCAGCATCCAGCTGCTGGGCACCGCCCTGGCGCGCCACCGCGTCGCCGTGGACCTCCCCCCCGATCTGCCCCTGGTGCAGCTGGACGCCGTGCTGATGGAGCGCGTGTTCGGCAACCTGCTGGACAACGCCGCGAAGTACGCCCCACCCGACACCGACATCCGCATCACGCTGGCGGCCGAGGCCGAGCACCTGCTGGTGCGCGTGCGCAACGCGGGCAGCGGCTTCCCGCCCGCACGCCTGCAGGAAGTGTTCGCGCTGTTTGCGCGTGGCGAGCCCGAAAGCCATGTCCCGGGCATGGGGCTGGGCCTGGCCATCTGCAAGGTGATCGTGGAAGCCCATGGCGGCCACATCGAGGCGCGCAACCCCGAAGACGGCGGCGCCGAGGTGTGCATGCGCCTGCCCCTGGGCACCCCGCCGACGATCGAGCCCGAACAGCCATGAGCAACGCCCCCACCATCCTGCTGGTCGAAGACGACCCCCACATCCGCCGCTTCGTGCGCGCCGCACTGGAAGGCGATGGCTGCCGCGTGGCCGAAGCCAGCACCGTGCAGCAAGGCCTGATCGAAGCAGGCACGCGCAAGCCCGATCTGGTCATCCTCGACCTGGGCCTGCCCGATGCCGACGGCCTGCGTTTCGTGCGCGACCTGCGCACCTGGTCGAGCATGCCCGTGCTGGTGCTGTCTGCCCGCGCCGCCGAGGAAGACAAGATCGACGTGCTCGACGCCGGTGCAGACGACTACCTCACCAAGCCTTTTTCGGTGGGCGAGTTGCTGGCCCGCGTGCGCGCCATGCTGCGCCGCTCCCGCCAGGGCAGCGAGATCGAATCGCCCGACCTGCGCTTCGGCCGCGTGCACGTGGACTTCGTGCGCCGCCAGGTCCTGCGTGACGACACGCCGGTGCACCTGACACCCATCGAGTACCGCCTGCTGTGCGTCTTGCTGGCCCATGCCGGCAAGGTGATGACGCACCGGCAGCTGCTCAAGGAAGTCTGGGGGCCGGCGTACGCTGACAGCGCCCACTACCTGCGCATCTACGTGGGCCACCTGCGCCACAAACTCGAAGACGATCCCGCCCAACCGCGCCACTTCCTCACCGAAGTCGGCGTGGGCTACCGCTTCCTCTCAGGAGACTGAACCCATGTCCTCCAGCGACGCTCCCGCCACCACGCTCGGCACCCTGGCAGCGCCCCAAGACCATGCGCACGGCCATGGCAAGACAGGCCTCGGCGCCCTGACCCTGGCCGCGCTCGGCGTCGTCTTCGGCGACATCGGCACCAGCCCGCTCTACGCCTTCAAGGAGGCTTTCAACGGCCCCCACGCCATGGCGGTGACGCCCGAGAACGTGCTGGCCACGCTGTCGGCGCTGCTGTGGGCGGTGCTCATCATCGTGTCCATCAAGTACGTGTGGGTCGTGCTGAAGTACGACAACGACGGCGAAGGCGGCGTGCTGGCACTGACCGCCCTGGCCCACCGCATCACGCACGATGCGCCACGCAGGTCGCTGCTGGTGGTCAGCGCCGGGGTGTTTGCCGCCGCGCTGTTTTACGGCGACGCCATCATCACCCCGGCCATCTCGGTGCTGTCGGCGGTGGAAGGCATCAGCGTGGCCACGCCGCGCTTCGAGCACTTCATCGAGCCCATCACCATCGGCATCCTGATCGGCCTCTTCCTCATCCAGAAAAAGGGCACCAGCAGCGTCGGCACCTTCTTCGGCCCGATCACGGTGCTGTGGTTCCTGACGCTGGCCGTCATGGGCGTGCAGGGCATCGCGCTCAACCCCATGGTGCTGCAGGCGGTCAACCCGATGTACGCGGTCCACTTCGCCATCGACCACCCCGGGGCCGCGTTCGTGCTGCTGTCGGCCGTGTTCCTGGCACTGACGGGCGGTGAGGCGCTCTACGCCGACATGGGCCACTTCGGCGCCAAGGCCGTGCGGCTGGCCTGGTACGGCCTGGTCTTCCCCTGCCTGATGCTGAACTACTTCGGCCAGGGGGCCCTGGTGCTGCACAACCCCGCGCTGGCCGAGAACCCCTTCTTCCTGCTGGCGCCGCAAGGGCTGCTGATCCCGCTGGTGGTGCTGGCCACGGCTGCCACCGTCATCGCCTCGCAGGCCACCATCTCGGGCGCGTTCTCGATGACGCTGCAGGCCAGCCGCCTGGGCTACCTGCCGCGCGTGCTCATCCTGCACACCTCCGACCGCGAGAAGGGCCAGATCTACGTGCCCAGCGTGAACTGGATGATGCTGCTGGCCGTGATCGCGCTGGTGCTCGCGTTCAAGTCATCGGGTGCACTGGCCGCGGCCTATGGCATCGCGGTCTCGGGCACCATGATCATCACCACGCTGCTGACGGCTTTCGTGACCTTCATCGCACCGCGCACGCTGCGCCGCCCCACCCTGGTGGCGCTCGGCCTGTTCACGCTGCTGGAGCTGGGCTTCTTCCTCTCCAACCTCAACAAGCTGGGCGAGGGAGGCTGGTTCCCGCTGACGCTGGGCGGGCTGATTTTCCTGATGCTGACGACGTGGAAGGAAGGCAGCACCATGGTCTCGGACCAGCGCCGCAAGATCGACATCCCCATGGCCGATTTCCTCGGTGGCCCCATGCCCGATGTGCCGCTGGTGGAGGGCACCGCCGTGTACCTGACCTCGGACCCGGGCATCGTGCCGAGCGCCCTGTTCCACAACCTCAAGCACTTCAAGGTGATGCACGAGCAGACGGTTTTCCTGCACGTGCTCAACGACAACGCACCTTACGTGCACGAGGCCGAACGCCTGCACCTGACGCGGCTCGCACCGGGTGCCTGGCAACTGGCGGTGCGTTTCGGATTCCGCGAGGAGCCCGACATCCCTGTCGCCCTGCAGGGCGTGCCGAACCTGCCCGCCGAGGCCTTGGGCATGCTGACGCTGGAGCCCATGCGCACCACCTTTTTCGTGGCCCGCTCGACCGTGGTGGACGGCCCGGGCACCCTGCCCGCATGGCGCTGCGCGCTGTACGGCTGGATGACGCGCCAGGCCGAGGGCGCCGCCACTTACTACCGCCTGCCGGCCAACCAGGTGGTGGAGCTGGGCACGCAGGTCATGCTGTGAGGGGCGCCGTGCGCGGCCTCACCCGCATCTTCAAACCCACGGGCACCATGGTCAGGGCCATGTGTTCTTGCGCGGGGCGGCCATCGGGCGTGTCCACGGCGGCGATGTCGAAAGTCTGCAGCAGCATGGCCGCAGCGAGTTTGATCTCCAGCATCGCCAGGAAGCGTCCCGGGCAGATGCGCGGGCCCGCGCCGAAGGGCATGGACACGCGCTTGGCCGAGGCCGGCGCCAGGTGCTCGGCTTCGGGCAACCAGCGCTCGGGCAGGAAGCGCTCGGCCTGAGGGAAGACCTCGTCGCGCACCGTGTCGTGGCGCATCACCAGCAACACCGGGGTGCCCGCACGGATGGGCACGCCGGCCACTTCGGTGTCCTTGAGCGCCTCGACCAGGTTGAAGGGCCCCACCGGTTTGAGGCGCATGCTTTCGTGGATGCAGGCCTCCAGCCAGTCGAGTTGGGCCAGATGCTCGGGCGTCCATTGCGCCATCGGCAGGGGGCCTTCGGGCGTGGCAAGCACGCGGCCGACCTCCTCGCGGGCACGGGCCAGGGCGGCCGGGTTGCGCCAGAGCTGCTCGATCATCCACGACAGGCTGGTGGCGGTGGTGTCCTCGCCGGCCAGCAGCATGGTGAACACATTGCCGGCCACGTCCTCGTCGCTCATGCCGCTGTCGGGGGCGTCGGCGGCCACCAGCATCGCCTCCAGCAGGTTCTGCGGCGCGGCACGGCGCTCGGGCGCTTGCAGGCGCACGCGGGCCTGGGCCATGAAGTCGCGGATGGCGCCATTGACCACGCGCATGCTCTCGTCGAGCGCACGGTCGCGCGGCAGCTTGACGACCTGCCAGTAAGGCACCAGGGCGTGGGCGCGCCGCCAGATGGTCGGGAAGATCTTGTCGAGGTGGCGCTGGATGACGTCGTCGTTGGACTGCAGCGTGTTGACGTCCACCCCGAAGGCCAGGCCGGAGATGGCGTCCACCGTGAAGCGCATCAGGTCGGCCTGCAGGTCGATGTCCTGGGCGCCTTCGGTGGCGTGGGCCGCGGTGTGCAGCCAGCGCGCGCGCAAGCGGTGCGCCACGTTCAGCAGCGCCGGGAAATAGGTGCGCACCTGCTGCGGCGCAAAGCTGGCCATGACCATGCGGCGCTGGCGGGCCCAGTGCTCGCCCTCGGCCACGAAGACGCCATCGGGGATGCCCATCTCCCGCATGATGGCCTGCATGCGCGAGGGCCGGCGGAAGGTTTCGGGGCGTTCGCGCAGCAACTGGCCGATGAGGTCGGTGTCGGCCACCACCATCACGTGGAAACCCGCCAGCCGCACCTGCATCAGCGGACCGTAGGCCTTGACCCAGTCTTCCATGTTCTGGTGCATGCGGTGCAGGCTGACCTGCAAGGCGTTGCCCACCACGGGCCAGGGTGGCGGCCCGGGCAGGTCGCTGAACCGGCGAGGCGGGGGCTGGGTGCGGACAGGCCCGGACTCAGGCGCTTCAAGTGTGGCGTGCTTCATGGTGACCGACTGTGCCGCCTGGTGAGGCGGATGTCATTGGCCGCACACGCCAGAGGCTTGTCTTCTGGTGCCAGCGGGGCCTGTCGCTGATCTACCATCGACGCTGTGAGCCACCCTCCTGCCACCCCCTCTCCGTCTGCCTCGTCTTCCCAGCCTGCCCCCTCCTCCGGGCTGGGCTTTGCCGCCAGCTACGCACGCCTGGTGGCCGACCACGTGCGCGCCCGCGACCTCGACCCGCGCCCCGTGCTGGCCGCCTTGGGATTGGACCTGGCTTCGGACGACGCCGACGGCGGCACGCCAGCATTGCCCGACAACCCCATCGGCGGCAGCGATGCCAGCACGCGCTGGGTGCCGGCCACCCGCCTGGCCGAAGGCCTCGCCGTGGCAGCAGCCCTCTGTGGTGACCCGCACACCGCCCTGCACATCGCCCAGCAGGTGCGACCGGCCAACATGGGCGCCTTGGGCTACACCCTCATCAGCTGCGCCGCCTTCGACAACGGCCTGGCCCTGTTCGAGCGCCTGCAAAGCCTGATCTGCACCCAGGTGCGCGCGGTGCACCTGCTGCAAGGCGAGCGCATCCGCAGCCGCCTGGAACCCCTGGGCGAAGTGCCCCGCGACACCGCGCTGTGGACCTTCGCCCTGGCCACCCGCCTGGCCTTTGCGCGCTGGGTGTCGGGCCGCCACCTGGTGCTCGACGCCGTCTGGCTGCCCTGCCCCGCCCCGGCCGACCCGGCGCCGCTGCAGGCCTATTTCGGCTGCCCCCTGCACTTCAATGCCGACGTGGCCAGCGAACTGGCGCCCGCCGCCTGGTTGAACCTGCCCAACCCGCACGCCGACCCTCACATGCACCGCCTCATGAGCGCCGTGACCGACCAGCAATGGGCCCAACAGGCGCAAGACGGCAGCCGCCTGGCCACGGTGCTGCGCCAGCACATCGCCGCGCGCCTGCAGGCCGGCCACCTGCCCCTGCTGGAAGACGTCGCGCCCGAGGTCGAGGCCGATCTGGGCGCCTCGCCGCGGCAGCTGCAGCGCCGCCTGGCCGAGCAAAACCTCAGCTTCAAAGACCTCGTCGAGCAAGTGCGCCGGGACCAGGTGCTGCACGAATTGCGCCACACCACCCTGGCCCTGGCCGACATCGCCCAGCGCGCCGCCTACGCCGAACCCAGCTCCCTGCACCGCGCCGTGCGACGCTGGACCGGACAAACCCCGCTGGCCATCCGCCAGGCACCCCGCACCCCAGAGACCGACGATCCCGGCCCCACATGAGCCGTTCAACCCACCTGAAATGTGTGGTTCAAGTCACCGAGGGGTAGCATGGATGGCGCAAACTCTGCACACTGCATGCAAAAGCTCCCGCCGAGCATGTCACATTCAGGAGTCGTTCATGTCCGCCCCCCGACAAATGCGTCAAATCGTTACTTCGGCCCTCTTGACCGGCCTGTGCCTCGGTTCGGCCAGCGCCCAAGCGGCAGTCCCCATTTACGCCGACTCGTTCGTGTCCGCGTTGAACACCACCTCGTTCAACTCGGGCATCGTCGTGGGCGCGCCGGATGGCGGCGGTCAATTCCTCGGTGACAAATTCGATCCGCCCACCCTGCAAGGTTCGCTGGTGGTCAAATTTTCCAATGGCTTGATCGATGGCGTGGGCAACGACCTGTTCGTGGTGGACGTCTTCAACACCGCCACCGAAGTGGTGAACCTGTCGGTCAGTGCCGACAACATCAACTACACCTTCGTGGGGCAAATCAACTCGGTGGCCAACCAGTTGGACATCGCAGGCGCCTTCACCGGCGCTTTCTATTACGTGAAAGTCTCCAACGCGTCCACCAGCTTCTCGATGGACGTGGATGCCGTCGGTGGCTACACCGCCGCGCCTGTGCCCGAACCCGGAACCGTGGCCTTGCTGGTCACAGGCCTGGCCGTCATGGGCCTGGCCCGGCACCGTCGCACAAAGCGCGGCGCGTGAGGCACGCGGGGACACCCCGCGTCGGGGACAATCGGGGCACCGCCCGTTCCCGCACGCTGCCCCATGACCAAGAAGCTCCACATCCCCGCTGAAGACATCCGCCCACTGGCCACCGGCCTGGGCACCTGCATCGCCACCGACAAAATCACCGTCGCCGGCCTGCCCGTGCGCTTCATGTACCGCGAAGACCCGATCGGCCAGAACGACAGCGGCTGGCGCTTCCTGGCTGGCACTGAAAGCGATGCCTACATGGAGAACGCCAAGAACCAGGGCGCCTACGACGTGAACATCCTCGCCAACTGCGACCCGTCCATCGTCCCTTTCCTGCAGGCCCCGATTGGCGCGGCCTTTCAAAAGGTCGAAGCCGGTGGCACCTTCGAAGAAGCCGGTGACTGGGAACCCGACGAGGACTGAGCCGCCATGCGCTCTTCCAGCCGACTGCACGCCGAGTGGCTGCGCCTGTACGCGGCCGACCCCGCAGCCGATGCCACAACGGCCACCGGTGAGTCGCCCACGCTGATCGATGCCCAAGGCCGCACCCGCACGCTGGTGCTGGGCCTGCGCCAGCCCGCCACATGGGACACCTTGTCGTCCGTCTGGCAGGCCGTGCAGGCCGAAGGCGGCTTGCCTGCACCGGGCATCGCGGTGTCCGGCACCGACAGCTTCCAGCTGTGGTTCTCCCTGGTCGAAGCCGTGCCTGTGGTCGAAGGCCACGCCTTCCTCGTCGCACTCCAGCGGCGCTGCTTGGCGCACGTGCCAGCCGCCCGCCTGAGCCTCTGGCCCAGCCCCGACGCCAGCACCTGGCCTGAGGCCATCCCAGCCCAACAGGGCGACGCGGAACAATGGTCTGCTTTCGTGGCGCCCGACCTGGCCCCGATGTTCGCCGACACCCCCTGGCTGGACCTGCCCCCCAGCCCGGAAGGCCAGGCCGAGTTGCTGTCGCGCTTGCGCAGCATCCCGCGCCAGGCCTGGCTTGAGGCGCAGACCTGGGTGCAAGCACAGGGCGCCTCCGACACAGCCCACCCCACCCAGGCAACCGGGCCAGCGCTGGACCCCCACACCTTCCTGCGCGAGGTCATGAACGACGCCTCGGTGCCCCTGGCCCTGCGCATCGAAGCCGCCAAGGCCCTCCTGCCGCACGTCCCGCCATGCCCCTGAGCCTGGCCAGCCCGGTTCACAGCGAACTGACCATCAAGAAGAGCCGCTTCATCGGCTGCGTGCAGGCCGTGGCCGACCGCGCCGAAGCCCAGCAGGTGGTGGCGCGCCTGTGGGCCGAGCACCCCACGGCCACCCATGTTTGCTGGGCCTTGCTGGCGGGTGGCCAATCGGCGGCGGTGGACGACGGCGAACCCAGCGGCACCGCCGGACGCCCCATGCTCGAAGTGCTGCGCAGGCAGGACCTCGAAGGCGTGCTGGCCACCGTGGTGCGCTACTACGGCGGCATTCAACTGGGCGCAGGCGGTCTGGTGCGCGCCTACACCGACAGCGTGGCCCAGGCCCTGCTGAAAGCAGAGAAGGTGCCCATCACGCGGCACTGCACAGCGTCTTGCCGCGTGCCTTACGCGCTGGAAGGCCTGTTGCGGCGCGAACTCGATGCGCATGGCGCGCAGTTGCTGGACGTGGCGCATGGCGACGAGGTGAGCGTCACCTTCAGCCTGCCAGACAGCGCGCTGGCGCCCCTGCAAACGCGCTTGAACGACGCCGCACACGGCCGCGTCGCCTGGACGACCGAGGAGGCCCACGGTGAACCCTGAAGACCTGCTCAAACTGGTCACCCACACCATGCCCTTTGGCAAGCACAAAGGTGTCGTGCTGGCCGACCTGCCTGGCAACTACCTGAACTGGTTCGCCCGCGAGGGCTTCCCCCCAGGCGAGATCGGCCGGCTGCTGGCGCTGATGCAGGAGATCGACCACAACGGCCTGAGCGGGCTGCTCAAGCCGCTGCGCCCGGGCCGCTGAGCCCAGGCCGCCAAGCCCGCTTGAAGCCCGCGCGACTTCAGTCCTTGAACTCCGGCGTCTGCTTGGCCATGGAGGCCATCATCGCCGTCATCAGGTCCTTGGACATCAGCATCGCCGCGTTCCAGCTGGCCATGTACTGCAGGCCATCGGCGACGCTGTGGTCGCGGGTGTGGTTGAGGATTTCCTTGGTGCCGCGGATGGACAGCGGCGACTTGGCCGCGATCTGCAGCGCCAACTCGCGCACGCCGGCGTGCAGGTCTTCGCGCGTGGCGAACACGCGGTTGACCAGGCCGATGCGCAGCGCCTCTTCGGCATCGACCTTGCGGCCGGTGTAGGCCAGCTCGCGCACCAGGCCCTGGCTGCCGATGATTTTCGGCAAGCGCTGCAGCGTGCCCACGTCGGCCACCATGCCGATGTCGATTTCCTTGATCGTGAAGTAGGCGTCTGCGCTGCAATAGCGCATGTCGGCACAGCTCACCAGATCGACCCCACCACCGACGCAGCCCGTGTGGATGGCGGCCAGCACGGGCTTGCGGCAGCGCTCCAGGCTGGTCAGGGTGTCTTGCAATTCGAGGATGAGGGCGCGCAGCTTCTCGCGCATGCGGCCATCGCAATCGTCCTGGATCTGGCCTTGCAGGCCCATCATCATCGTCAGGTCGATGCCGGAGGTGAAGTGCTTGCCTTCGCCTTGCAGCACCACGGCGCGGACCTCGGGCGTGCGGTCGGCCCACTGCATGGCGCTGCGGATGTCCTGCCACATCTGCCAGTTCATGGCATTGGCCTTGTCCGGTCGGTTCAGGGTGACGGTGGCGACCTTGTCGGCCAGCGACAGGCGGATGGTTTCGAGCGTGGGGATGGCGTTGGACATGTCGTGTGTCTCCTGGGTCTTCAACCCTTGTAAGCCGGCAGGAAGGCCGCCAGGCGGGCGCCCATCTCGGCGCCCAAAGCCTGCAGGCCGTTGAAGGGGCGCACCATGACCTCGAAATCGAGGATGCGGCCCTGCGCGTCGAAGGCGATCATGTCGATGCCCTTGAGCGACTTGTCGCCCACCGTCGCGCTGAACTCCAGCACCACGTTGAGGCCGTCGTCGCTGGCGAAGCTGCGGTGGTAAGTGAAGTCCTGGAACACCGTCAGCACGGTGCCCAGGATCAGGTGGACGGCCGCGGCGCTCTTGTACGGCTTGAAGGCCATGGGCGAGCGGAAGCAGGCCTCGTCGTGGAGGATGCCGGGCAGGGCCGAGAGGTCGCGCGCAGCGACCATCTCGTGCCACTGGTGCAGCGAGGCCTGCACGGCCGGTGTCAGCGAACTCGGGATGTGCGCGCTCATCGGGTCCTCCTTCGTGTCGGTCAGACCGCCGCGGCCAGCTCGGTGCCTTGCTTGATGGCGCGCTTGGCGTCCAGCTCGGCGGCCACGTCGGCACCACCGATCAGGTGCACCTTCTTGCCAGCGGCCTCCAGGCCGGCCTGCAGGGCGCGGAAGGGCTCCTGGCCAGCACACAGCACCACGTTGTCGACCGGCAGCACCAGCTCCTGCGCACCCACGGTGATGTGCAGGCCTGCGTCGTCGATCTTGCGGTAAGTGGCGCCAGCGATCATCTCGACGTTGCGGTTCTTCAGCGAGGTGCGGTGGATCCAGCCCGTGGTCTTGCCCAGGCCGTCACCGACCTTGCTGGCCTTGCGCTGCAGCAGGTAGATCTGGCGCGGCGGGGTGTCCAGGTGCGGCGCCTTGATGCCACCGCGCTCGGCGTAGCTGGTGTCGATGCCCCACTCGGCGTAGAACTTGTCGGCGTCCAGCGCCGGGCTGGTGCCCTCGTGCGTCAGGTACTCGGACACGTCGAAGCCGATGCCACCGGCGCCGATCACGGCCACGCGCTTGCCCACGGGCTTCTTGTCGCGCAGCACGTCGAGGTAGCTCATCACCTTGGGGTGGTCCACGCCCTCGATGTCCGGGGTGCGCGGCGCCACACCGGTGGCCAGCACGACCTCGTCGAAGCCGCCCGCAGCCAGCTCATCGACGCCCACGCGGGTGTTGAGCTTGAGCGTCACACCGGTGAGTTCGATCTGCTTGCCGAAGTAGCGCAGGGTCTCAAAGAACTCTTCCTTGCCCGGGATCTGCTTGGCGATGTTGAACTGCCCACCGATTTCCGAGGCCGCATCGAACAGGGTGACGTCGTGGCCACGTTGTGCGGCGGTGGTGGCGAAAGCCAGGCCAGCGGGGCCCGCACCCACGACGGCGATGCGCTTCTTCTGCGCCTGGCTCGATGCCAGCGGCTCGATCTTCAGGATGGTTTCGTGGCAGGCACGCGGGTTGACCAGGCAGGAGGTGATCTTGCCGCTGAAGGTGTGGTCCAGGCAGGCCTGGTTGCAGCCGATGCAGGTGTTGATCTGGTCGGCCTGGCCGGCGGCGGCCTTGTTGACGAAGTCCGGGTCGGCCAGCAGCGGGCGCGCCATCGAGACCATGTCGGCCTGGCCCTTGGCCAGGATGGCCTCGCCCACTTCCGGCGTGTTGATGCGGTTGGTGGTGATCAGCGGCAGCTTGACCTTGCCCTGGAGCTTCTCGGTCACCCAGGCGAAGGCCGCGCGCGGCACGCTGGTGGCGATGGTCGGGATGCGGGCCTCGTGCCAGCCGATGCCGGTGTTGATGATCGTGGCGCCAGCGGCCTCGACGGCCTGGGCCAGCTCGACCACCTCGTCGAAGGAGGAACCGCCATCGACCAGGTCCAGCATGGACAGGCGGTAGATGATGATGAAGTTCGGGCCCACGGCCTCGCGCACCTTGCGCACGATCTCCACGGGAAAGCGCATGCGGTTGGCGTAGGAGCCGCCGAATTCGTCGGTGCGCTGGTTGGTGCGCGCGGCGATGAATTCGTTGATCAGGTAGCCCTCGGAGCCCATCACCTCGACGCCGTCGTAGCCAGCGACCTGGGCCATCTTGGCGCAGTTGGCGAAGTCGTCGATGGTGCGCTTGACCTCGTCGGTGGTGAGCTCACGCGGGGGCATGGGCGAGATCGGGGCCTTGATGGGGCTGGGGCCGACCAGGCCGGGGTGGTAGGCGTAGCGGCCGAAGTGCAGGATCTGCAGGGCGATCTTGCCGCCGGCCTCGTGCACGGCCTGCGTCACCACCTTGTGCTGCTCGGCCTCTTCCAGCGTGGCCAGGCGGGCACCACCGGGATAAGGGCGGCCGTCGTCGTTGGGGGCGATGCCACCGGTCACCATCAGGGCCACACCACCGCGGGCGCGCTCGGCGTAGAAAGCGGCCATGCGCGCAAAACCGTCCTTGGCTTCTTCCAGGCCCACGTGCATGGAGCCCATGAGCACGCGGTTTTTCAGGGTGGTGAAGCCCAGATCGAGGGGGGCAAGCAGGTGCGGGTAGGCGCTCATGGTGGGGTCTCGCTCGGTGTCCTGGATGGGGACGTTGTGGGGGATGTGGTGGGGGAAACTCGTTGCGGTGCAGAACTATGCAACCAGTTGCATGACTGCGAGCCATGAATGTAGGAGATTTGGCGCCACCATGCAACTGGTTGCATACCTGAGTGTCGGCCGTTTAGACTGCACGCCATGTCCCTGGCCCACGCACTGCTGACCTCGCTGCAGGAGAAGTCCTCCTCCGGCTACGACCTGGCCCGCCGCTTCGACAAATCCATCGGATTTTTCTGGCGCGCCACCCACCAGCAGATCTACCGCGAGCTGGCCCGCATGGAGGCCGCCGGCTGGATCGCCTCGCAAGCCGCCCCGGACGGCGGCCGCACCCGCAAGAAGCTCTACCAAGTCTGCCCGGCCGGCCGCAAGGAGCTCAAGCGCTGGGCGCGCGAGCCCGCCCCCATGGTCGAGCTGCGCGACGAGCTCATGGTGCGCCTGCGCGCCGACGCCGTCGTCGGGCCGCTGGGCCTGGACAAGGAAATCGAGCGCCGCGCCGCCCTGCACGCCGAGAAGCTCGCCGCCTACGAAGCCATCGAGGCGCGCGACTTCCCTGCCGGGGCCGAGCTCTCACGCGAAGCGCGCATCCAGCACCTCATCCTCAAGACGGGGATCATGTACGAGGCCAGCTGGGTGGCGTGGTCGCAAGAAGCCCTCGCGGTGCTGCGCGACGCCAAGGTTCAGGCCCCAGCCCAGGGCTGAGCCGCTCAGCAGCGCTCACGGCTGCCCGCGTCCATGCGATGGCGGTCGCGCCCATCCCGTTTGGCCTGGTACAGCGCCGCATCGGCCTGACCCGCCACCGCAGGCAGTTGTTTGCGGTCGGTGGCCGGGCAGGCCAGTGCCGCCCCCACGCTGATCGTCACCACACCGTTCACCCCGCCCCCGCCATGGCGCAAACCCAGCATGCGCACCGCGGCGCACAAACGGGCGGCCACCGCCTCGGTCAAGGCCACATCGGCGTGCGGCAGCAGCACGATGAATTCTTCGCCGCCCCAACGCGCCAGGGCCGCGTCGGGCTCCCGCAAGGCGGTTTGCAAGGCTTGCGCCACGAGCTTGAGGCACTGGTCGCCCGCGGGGTGGCCATGGTGGTCGTTGTAGGCCTTGAAATGGTCCACATCGACCAGCAACACCGCCAGGCATTCGCCCGAACGCTCGTGCTGGCGCCACTGCGCTTGGGCCACCTCGTCAAAGCGCCGCCGGTTGGGCACACCGGTCAGGGCATCCTGGCGCGACAGCGCGGCCATCTGCGCCTGCGAGGCCTCCAACTCGCTGCGCAACAGGGCTTGGCGCTCCTTCTGCTGGAAGCGGTGGCGCTCCTCCTTCTCCATGCGGAAGTTCATGATGAGGGTGTAGCCCGCCACCACCACCAGCACGAGGAAGGCCGGCGCCTCGATCTCCGGGTAGGGCGAGGGCTGGCCCATGGCCAGCCACAGCGATGCCAGGTGACAGGCCACCACGCAGGCGGCAAACAGCAGCGCGAAGCGGAAGCGGAAGCGCTGCACCAACGTGCCATACACCAGTATGGGCAAGAGCCCGCAGCGGTACATGCCGGCATAGGGGCTGTCCGTGGCGATGAGCACCACGGTCAGGCACGCCGCTGCCGCCACGCCGCTGGCCACGATGACGCTCTCCACCACATGCGCCGGCACTGCCTTCACCAGGTCGATGCGCCGCCAGGGCAGGTACAACACGGCCAGTGCCACCGGGGTGAACACCAGCAAGCGCAAGCGGGCCGCCAACCAGAACGTGTCGGGCGCCATCAACCAGTCGGACAGCAAGAACAGGTTGAAGATCACCAAGGCCACCACGCCACTGACCATGAAGTGGCGGATGCGGGCGTCCTGGGTGCTGTCGATGAAGCGCTGCTCCTGCGCCGCGTCACCAAAGCGCAGCACAGGCTGCCGGTGGTCCCGGCGCACCCAATCGCGCACCGCCATCACGAGGCTCATGCCCTGCCCTCCCCACCCGCCGGTGTGCAATGGATCACGCCATCGCAGCCCATGTCGCAGACACGGTTGCGGCCCTGTGCCTTGGCGGCATAGAGCGCGTCATCGGCACGTTTCATCAGCAGCAAGGCCTCATCGCCAGGCCGCGGCCGCATCGACGCCACGCCCACGCTGACCGTGACGACCGGCACACCCGGCGAGCCACCATGGGGCACACCGAGCGCCTGGACACTGGCCTGGATGCGCTGGGCCACGCTCAGGGCCGAGGCATGGTCGATGTCGTTCATGACGAGCACGAATTCTTCACCCCCCAAGCGCGCCACCAGGTCACCGGCCCGGCGCGAGCAGGCGCTCAGCGCCCGCGCCACGGCTTGCAGGCAGCGGTCACCGTTGAGGTGTCCGTGGTGGTCGTTGTAGCGTTTGAAGTGGTCGATGTCGATCATGACCAGCGCCATCGGCGTCTGCCGCTGCTGCGCGTGCGCCCAGGTCTGCGCCAGGAAATCTTCGGCGTGGCGGCGGTTGGCCACCTCGGTCAGGGCATCGGTCCGGGCCATGCGGGTCAGCTGCTGGTGCGAGGTGTGCAACGCATCCTGCAGCGCCTGCTCACGTTGCGCCAACAGGTAGGCCAGGCGCTCGTCGCGCTCCAGGGTGTAGTTGCCGTACAGCGTGAACACGGCGACCGCGCCCAGCAACAGGGTCGTGTTGATGGCCAGCACGCCCGTGAAATCGGGCAGCACGCTGACCAGGCCCAGTTGCACCGCGAAGGTGAACGCCCCCAGGGCCAGCGCCGGCCAGAAACGCGCCAGGGTGCAGGTGTAGACCACGATGATGTTGATCTCGACCAGCCGCGCCACGGCCCAACGCCCCTCTGCCTGCAGCAGGATCAGCGCCGTCAACGCCACCGCGAACATGCCCGCCAGCACGATCAGCCATTCGGTGAGCCAGGGGATGCGCAGCACGTTCAGCACCGCCAACCCGATCAGCACGACGGGCCCGAACACCAGCAAGCGCACCCACAGGGCGAACTTCACGGTGTCCGGTGTCAGCAGCACGTCCGCCACGACCATGCCGGCAAACAAGCACACCGCAGCCAGCCCCGCTTCGGTGATGGCCCGGCGGCGGCTGCCTTCGGCCTGGCTCAGGAAATGGGTTTCCAGTGCCGCAGGGAACGACAGCGCAGGAAAACCCTGAGCCAGGGTTTGCTCGACCCGCTCAGCGTGCTCGGCTTCCACCGACATCGCCCCATCCGACCGCATCACCGCCGTGCCCACGCCAGCCACTCCCGTACAGCCTCAGCCACATCACAGGGGATGTTGCCATCCCCCACGGAGATGACTATGGCCCCGAGCGACGCAAAACACACCCGGGATAAACGCCGTGCTCGCAGGCCGTGCCCCCGTCAACGCGGGAGTGCACATGTCACAGCACTCCAGCGCCCGGGGTGGCCCCGCCCCTGGGATGACCCTGGGATGACCTTCAGCGGGCGGCCTGGTTGGCCTCGCCGTCGCCGCGCTGTCGCAGGCGGGGCTGGCTGAAGGGCAGGTTCAGGCGCGCGTGCTCGATCAGCACCGGCATGGGCGGCATCGGCCCCAGCAGGCGGAAGGCCATCTGCCGGCTGATGCCCACCTGCAAGTTCCCCCGCACCTCGGGGCGCAAGCGCAGGTCCAGGTCCAGCGGCACCTGCAAGGGCGCGCGCAGTTCGCCGCTGGCCAGCACGTCGAGGTCGAGCGGCACATCGATCTGGATCGGCACGTCCAGCTTGACGGGCAAGTCCAGCACCAGGGGCACCGTGACCTCGAAACGCGGCAGCCAGCTCACCACCGGCACGCTGAGCTGCAGCGAGGTGCGCACCGGCACGCTTTGCTCGACGTGCACCACCGTGTCCACCGGCACCCGGGTCTGCAGACGCGCTCGGGCCTGCAGGCTGTCAGACACCTCGACCGCCAAGGTCTGGTGCACCGGCACCACCACCCGCGGCGACAGGTTCACCCGGGCCTGCAGCGGTGCCGTCACCTCGGCCAGGGCTTGCAGCCCCTCGGGCAGGCGCAATGTGATCGGGTGCTGGCGCAGCTCGACGATGGCATCCCAGCGGGCATAGACGTACCAGGTGGCCGCCACCATCAACGCCCCCCACAGCAAGAGCACCGCGGCCCCGACCAGCACCAGCGCCACCGGCCGCACAGGGCGGTTCCAGCCACGCGGTGGGCGCGCGCCATGCACGGCCACCGCCGGGTTCACGGCGCAGCGCCCGTGCTGCGGCGCAAGGCCATGGTCACCGCCTCGAAAGGCACGGTCAGGTCCATCAGGTCCAGGCCGGCCTGCACTTGCTGCTGCGGAAAGGTCAGCCGGGCCGCCACAGGTTCGGTGATGGGCAGGCGCAGGGCCTCGTGGATGGGCACCTGGGTCTGGATGACGGTGTCGATGCGGGTGCGCAAAGGCTCGGTGATGCGCACCTGGGCCATCGTGGTGAACGCGATCGGCAGGTCTTTGCGCACCGGGATGACCATGTCCACCGGCACATCGGCCTTCACCGGCACCCGCCCCTGGATGGGCAAGGTCAGGTTGAAGCCCAGCACGCGGGTGCGCACCTGGGTGTCGATGTCCACCGTCTGGTCGAGGTGGATGGTCTGGCGCACCGGCACGTCCAGCCGGATGGGCAAGACCGTGTCGATGCTGACCTGCACCGGGATGGCGTCTTTGATGGGGATGAGCAGGTCCTGCTGGATGGGCACCCGGACCGGCAAGGTCTGGTCGATCCGCACCGCCACCTGGCGGGTCAACTCGGCGCGCACCGACAGCGCATCGGGCAGGCGCACCAGGGCCTGCTGCTCGCGCAACGCCACGTTCACGGCCAGGTGGTGCCAGGCCCACCAGCCCGCCGCCACGGCCAGCGCCGACATCAGCAGGATCAACAACACCGCCGTCAGGATGAGGTGGCGCCAGGTGATGGTGTGGCCATAGACCGCGAGCATGGGGCTCTCGGCCATGGCGGGTGCGGTGGGGCTGGAGGTGTCGGGGGTGTCAAGGCTCACGCTTTGACTATGCCACGGGCACGGCGCGCCCAGGGCGGCCAGGCTGGCTAAGATGCCGTCTGTGTCGCCTGCCAGCCTCGCCGGCCCATTGCCTCCTTTTGCCCCACACCGCGCACCGTGTCCGACCCGTTTTTCCAGCAGCCCCTGTTCACACAGCCCCTGTTCGAGCTGGCCACGGCCCAGGCCGTGTTTGCGTCGCTGCAATCGCGCGCGCAGGCACAGGGCCTGAGCCTGCGCTCACCGCCGCCTGAGCCCACCACCTGCTGCGGCCGCGGCTGCAACGGCTGCGTCTGGGAAGGCTTTTACGCCGCGGCCACCTACTGGCGTGACGAGGCCCTGCTGGTGCTTGACTCGGCTTGATGCCCGCCCAGGCAAGCCGGTGAAGCGGGTGCCCAGCACGCCAAGCGCGGCATGCAGGGGCCGCGATCGGCTCAATCCACCTGGAACGAGAAATCACCCTGGGCATCGGTGCCCACCTGGATGCGCTGCAGGCGCCCACCCTGCGCCATGCGCGCCAGCACGTGGTCGGCCACGGCCGGCAAAAGGCTGCCGTTGAGGATGTGGTCCACCGCGCGGGCACCGGTGTCCACCTCGGTGCAGCGGGCCAGCACGGTGTCGATCAAGGCCTCGTCGTAAGCGAACTCGGCCTGGTGCTGGGCCTGCACGCGCGCGGCGATGCGGTCGAGCTTGAGCCGGATGACCTCGGCCAACACATCGTCGTGCAGCGGGTAGTACGGCACCACCTTCGTGCGCCCAACGAAGGCCGGCTTGAAGGTTTTGTAGAGCACGGCGCGCAGTCCCTCGGCCAAGGTGTCGGCATCGGGCATGGCCTCGGGCGCTTTCATCACGGCCCCGCCGGCAGCTTCGTCGTGGGCGAAGCAGGCCTGCATGATCTGCTGTGAACCCGCGTTCGAGGTCAGGATGATGAGGGTGTTGCGGAAGTCGATCTCGCGGCCCTCGGCGTCGTCCATGCGCCCCTTGTCGAAGACCTGGAAGAACATCTCCAGCACATCGGGGTGGGCCTTCTCGACCTCGTCGAGCAGCAGCACGCTGTAAGGCTTGCGGCGCACCGCCTCGGTCAATACACCGCCCTGGCCATAGCCGACATAGCCCGGAGGCGAGCCCTTGAGCCCGCTGACGCTGTGAGCCTCCTGGTACTCGCTCATGTTGAGGGTGATGAGGTTGCGCTCGCCGCCGTAGAGGCTGTCGGCCAGGGCCAGGGCCGTTTCGGTTTTGCCCACACCGCTGGGGCCGACGAAGAGGAAGACACCGCGCGGCTTGCACGGGTCTTCCAGGCCGGCGAAGGCGGTGCGCACGCGCTGCGCGATGGCCTCCAGGGCATGGTCCTGCCCGATGACGCGGGCTTGCAGGGCCGCCGACAGGCCACGTGCCGCTGCGACCTCGTCCTGCACCATCTTGCCCAGCGGGATGCCCGTCCACGACGAGACGATGTCGGCCACGACCTGGGCGTCCACCTGCAGGGGAACGAGGGGGGCGCTGGTTGGCGCACCATGCTGCAACCCGGCCAGGCGGGTCTGCAGGCCCTGCAGCTCGGCGCGCTCGGCCTCGTTCAGGCCACCGGCTTGCTGTTCGGCACGCTGGCGCAAGGCCAGGATGTCCTGCACCGCTTGCTGCTCCAGGTGCCAACGGGCCTCGTCGGCCTGCAGGCGGGCTTGCAGGTCCAGGCGCTGCATGCCGAGGGCGTCGAGGCGGGCGGCATGGGACGCGGCATGGGCGTGGCCCTTCTCATGGGCAAGGTGGGCGCCGTCCGATGCCAGGTGCACGCCCGCGGCCAACTCACGCTGCAGCGCCTGCGCTTCGGCCCCGATCTGTGCCAGGCTGCGGCGGGTGTCTTCGATGCGTGCGGGCGTGCTGCGCTGCCCCAGGGCCACGCGGGCGCACGCCGTGTCCAGCACGCTCACGGCCTTGTCGGGCAGCTGGCGCCCGCTGATGTAACGCGCCGACAGGCGCACCGCCTCGGTGATGGCCTCGTCGAGCAGCTGCACACCAAAGTGCTGGGCCATCAGCGGCGCCATGCCGCGCAGCATGGCCGCTGCCACCGACTCGCTGGGCTCTTCGACCTTGATGACCTGGAAGCGCCGCGCCAGGGCCGCGTCTTTCTCGACGTGCTGCTTGTACTCGCTCCAGGTGGTGGCCGCGATGGTCCGCAACTCGCCGCGCGCCAAGGCAGGCTTGAGCAGGTTGGCCGCGTCACCACCGCCGGCCGGGCCGCCCGCGCCGATCAGCGTGTGCGCTTCGTCGATGAACAGGATGATGGGGTGCGGGCTCTGGCGAACCTCGTCGATGACGTTCTTCAGGCGGTTCTCGAACTCGCCCTTGACCGACGCACCGGCCTGCAGCAGGCCCATGTCCAGCACGTGGATGGCCACGCCCTGCAGCACCTGGGGCACGTCACCCGCGGCGATGCGCAAAGCCAGGCCCTCGATCACCGCGGTCTTGCCCACGCCCGCTTCGCCGGTGAGGATGGGGTTGTTCTGCCGCCGGCGCAGCAAGATGTCCATGGCCTGGCGGATCTCGGCATCCCGGCCGATGACGGGGTCGAGCTGCCCCGCACGGGCGCGTTCGGTGAGGTTGGTGGTGAACTGGTCGAGCGCAGGGGTGCGCGGGGGCTGGGCCGTGCCAGCGCCGCCTTCCGGCAGGGGCTCGACAGCCCCAGCCGGCGCCGCTGACTCGGCCTCAGGGGATGCCGCGGTCAGCTCGGTCAGGCGGTGCTTGAGCTCGGCCAACGGGAATTGGCGCAGGCGCGCCGAGGTTTGCACCGACAGCTGCGCCAGCGTGGGCTCCGTCAGCCAGGCCAGCAACAAATGCCCGCTGCGGATGCGACCGTGTGGCGACGCCAGCGAGGCCATGAGCCAGGCCTGCTCCAGCAAAACCGGCACATGCACCGCAAACACCGGCGGGCGCGGGCTGTGGCGGGTCTCTCGCTGCAGCTCGGCCTCCAGGTCCTCGCGCAAACCCTCGAGGCTCACGCCGAAGTGGTGACACAGCAGGCTCAGGTCATTGGCGGGCGGGGCCAGCAAGGCAAGGAAGATGTGCTCCAGGTCCACCTCGTGGTGCCCGCGCTGCTTGCACAGGACCACGGCCTGTTCGGCAGCACGCCGGGTGGTGTCGTTGAGCTTGGCGATCAGCAGTTCGAGCGAATGGGACATGGTGTTCAAGCGAAGGCAAGGGGTCGGGGCGCAGTTGCAGTTGCAGTTGCAGTTGCAGTTGCAGTTGCGGTGACAGGCACGGCGCCAGCAGCAGGGGAAGAAGGCGGCGTCACGGGGGCATGGCCGCCGGGCAGCAGCCCATGCACCAACTCGGGCTCAGGCTCGCCGGGGCGGATGTCGTAATGCACGTCCTGCCTGTCCGACGGTGCCGGCTCGGTCAGCAGGAAGGTGTCCCAACCCAGGCGGCCCGCCAGCGGGGAACGGTCGGTGCGCAATGCGCTGCCCTGTACCGCCTCGCGGCGCAGTTGCAATTGCACCTCCACCTCCAGCGCCGGCCCCAGCAACAGGCCCAGCCACTGGCGCAAGGCCTGCGCCCCCGCACCACCGGGCAAGAAGCGCAAAAACGGGGTGTGGTCCAGAGGGCCGAGCACGAGGCGCACGCAGAGGTTGCGTTGCCACACGCGCTCGCCCAGCAAGGCAGAGCGGCCCAGCACGCCGGAAGCACCGGACGCACCAGCACCAGCACCAGCACCGCCACCCAGCACCGTGCGGCCGGCCTCCGGCACCGGACACCACCTCCCCACGAAAGGCTCGATGCGCACCGGCACGCCCAGGTAATGCGTCAGCAAGCGCTGCAATTGCGCCATCGGCAAGGTGCGCTGCTGCAGGATGCCGGAGAAGTACGCCAGGGCCTCGTCGCTCACGCCCCCTCGCTCGGCCCCCAGCCGATGCCGCAAGCCCTTGAGGCCCATGCCCGACAAGGCCAGGGCTTCGGACACCAAGGCGCGTGGCGCGGGTGCGCCGTCCCGCGCCACGCGGTGACGCACCGCTTCCTGCTCGTGGCGGAGTGCCAGGCGGTGCTTGCACCAAGCCTGGTAGAACAGCGTCACCGAGCGGTGACTGAAGACGTCCAGGAAGGCCCGCGCCGCGGCGCTGGACCCCTTCAACTCGGCCTGTGACAGCCACTCGGTGTAGAACAAGGGCAAGGCGCCAGAGACGCCCAACAGCCCCATGCAGGCCGGCGTCAGGTCGATGCGTTGCACACCCTCTGCCGCCCCCACGCCACCGCCCTGCGGCGGCAGGCCCACCACCTCGGGCGAAGTCCAGTGCGCTTGCAAGGATTCGATCTCGCTGGCCGGAAAGCTCAAGGACACCGAGTTGTGGAACTGCACCCGCTCCAGCCCCACCCAGCGCTCCAGCAGGCGCACGGCCTGGAAGAAGCCGAACTGCTGCGGCGCATGCAGGAGCTGCGCGATCACAGCAAGGGGCGCGCGCCATGCCGTGGTGGACATGCGATCAACTCCTCGTGGGTGCGTGCGGACAGCACGGTCAGCCGGGCATAGCTGTTGATGTGGACATACAGCCCGAAAAAGTGGTCCAGCACCGTGGCGAACAAACCCAGGCCCGTGCCCACGAAGCCCTGCTCATCGACGGTGAGGCGCACCTCGGTGCCACGCACGAAAGTTGCGAAGGGCTCGCCGGGCAGCCAGGCCGTGTCCGGCTTGAACTCGATGGCCACCAAGGCCTCCACCTGGCGACGGTTGCTGAGGCTGTGCGGCAGGTCGTAGAGGCGCAGCAACTCCTTGAGCGCATCGATGCCACCACCGGTGAGCGAGAGGTGGTTGAGCGACAGGTGCGAAATCAGGCGCCACAACATGCCCTTGCCGCGATGCACCCGGTGGCTGCGCGTGGGCTTGCGCAAGAGCACCACTTCGCGCGCGGGCCCGCCACCGCTCATGAACAGGTCGCCGCCCGGCGTGCCCGGCGCCAGCAGGTGCGGCAAATCGCGGTTGGTGGCCAGCACGTCCAGCGAAAGCGTCTCCACAGCGGGCGTGATGAGGTGCTGGTTGGCGTCCACCAGGGTCAGCATCAGCTCGTGGCCTGGGCTGCGCTCGGCCAGGTCCTCATCGCGGTGCAATTGCCAATAGGCCGGGATGGCGCCCTGCAGGCCGGCACCCTGAGCGCCCGACGGCACCGCTGCGCCCTGCGGGGTGAGGCCATCGTCGGCCAGCAAAGCACCGTGCTGCAGTGAAAAGAAGGGCTTGACCTCGTCGATCATGTCGCCGTGGGCCGTCTGGCGCACGCGGTACACCCGCTCCAGGGCATGCACCTCGTGGCCATGGGCGCGGCGGCCATCGACCACCACCGCGTGGCTGTCCTGCTGGTGCGTGATGCGGATGGGGTCGGCTGCCTGACGGAACAGGTTGACGACCGGTGCGGCCCCCAGCACAACGTTGTGCACAGCCACGGCCTCCAGCAAGCGGCTGGCATCGGCATCGGCCCGCAGCCCTGCGACCAGCACATGCACCGTCAAGCGCGACGCCGCGCCACCCTCGCACGCGACGTCCTTCTCAGCCGGGCTGGCGAACAGCGCGGGCAGGTCCACGAACTGGAACTTGTCCGGGAAGGCGAAGTACTCCGACAGCAGCCGGTAGGCAGGATGCGAGCGATCGTCCCAATCGATGAGGGCCTCGTCCTCGGCAAAGCCCACGCCCTGGGGCAAGGCCGCTGCGCCCCCAGCCGCTTGGCGCCACGGTCGGCCAGCGTCCGTCTGCCACATCACGCCCACGGCCTGGCGGCACAGGGCTTCGCGCAAGGCGCTGACCTGCGAGGCCTCGCCATCGAGGTAGATGCGCAAAGGGGCAGACAAGGCGGCTGACCACGACAAGGCCGGCGACAGCTTGTCGAGGGTGATGGACAGCACCGAGGTGGCCTGCGGCGGCACCGGCGTGCCTGCGGGTGCGCCCAAGGCGTGCCGGAAGCTGACGCTGACCACGCGCAAGGGCAAGAGCGTGGTCGCCTGGCTGGTGCGGAAACGGCAAGGCACCCCCTTGACCGGGCGCGACGTCAACTCGGTGCCACGCGGCAGGATGGCCGGCTGGCTCATCTGCAGGGCCTGGGCACTGAGGTCGAAACGCGCCACGGCACACGAGGGGAACGGGCGCAGGTAGTGCGGGTACAGCACCTCCAGCAGGGCTTCGGTGAACAACGGGAAGTCGTCGTCCAGGCGCTTGTGGATGCGCGCGGACAACAGCGCGAAAGACTCCATCAAGCGCTCAACGTGCGGGTCATCGCCCACATCCCCGGAAAGCTGCAAGCGCCCAGCGATCTTGGGATAGCGCTGCGCGAAGTCGGCCGCGCGGGTGCGCAGGAAGGCCAACTCGCGTTCGTAGTGGGGCAGGAGGTCGTCCATGGAGCGGCAGGGGACGGTGGCTGTGATGAAAGTGGGGCTGCGCGAGGCGAGGCTCAGGCAGCGTGCATGAAACGGGATTGGGTGACGTGGTAGCGCGAGGCCGCGGGCATGAGCACCGCGTCGAAGCTCACACCCTCGTTCAAAGGGGTCACGACCAACATGGCCCGGACGGTGAACTGCAGGGCCGTGCCGGTGCTCGCATCCACACGGACGTCCACGTGCACATGGCGCAGGCGGGGTTCGTGGCGCTCGATGGCCTGGGTCAGGCTGCGCGCGATGTGGCGCTGGTCCTCCGAACTGGCCAGCACGCGAGAGGCGAAATCACGCACACCGAAGCTCAGCACCGAACGGCGCGCGTGGGGGCCCAAGGATGCGCTGTCGGCATGCAGCGCCGTGCGCGTGTTCAGCAGACGCTCCAGATCGGCCGCCACGGCGTCACGCAACTGGTCGAGCGTGTACGTGGGCATCACGCCATCTGGCACTTCCTGATGCGCACCCAAGAGGCGATCGAACAGGCTGCGACGGATCCGCAAGGAGGATGACATCCAGGACTCCAGGGGAAGAAAAAAGCATCCGACGCACCATCCGCCGGATGCAACAACCTGATCACCTGGGGCACACACCGACCCCAGGTTCGACACCTGCCTCAGGTCAGACTCAGTTCGGCGCGTCGAACGCAGCCTTGTTGGTGGCCAGGCTCCAGGAAGCGACCTGACCCGGCTTGGACTTGCCATCCATGGTCTGCTGGGTGTAGGTCCACTGGACAGCGGAGTAGCGCAAGCCGAAAGTTTCTGTCGGCAGACCTTCCGACTCGACCTGAGGTACCACCTGCGAGATCAGCACCTTCTTCAGCTGGATCTTGAGGTACAGCACGCGGTCATTCGTGCCGTTGGCGCGCATGAAGTGGATCTCCACGTCGTCGTACAGCGTGCCGGCCGAGCAGGCTTCCCACAGCTGGGGGCTGACCAGGTCCAGGTCCTTGGTGAAGATCATTTCGCCGTGCTCGCAACGCTCGGCGGTGTGGCCACCGGCAGTCGATGCCGTCGCCGACTTGGGCTGGCGGATGATGTGGTTCCAGCTGATGGCTTCGAACCAGGGCGCAGCGTGCTGGGTGCCAGCACCGGCGTCACGCGATTCGCCCTTGATTTCCTTGCCGTTCAGCGGCTTGCCGAACTTGATGTAGATGTCTTTCATGATTCACTCCTGTGTTGTTGTGCCCCCGCAGGTGCCTCCACCCGCGGTCGAGCTGGTGGGAAAGGTCACTTCGAGCCTTGCGGCAACTCGGCGACCAGACGCAGCGACACCGACAGTTCGTCCAGCTGGTAATGCGGGCGCACGAAAGCCACCGCGCGGTACGAGCCGGGGCGCCCCGGGACTTCGCTGACTTCGACGCTGGCTTCACGCAGCGGCTTCTGAGCGCGGATCTCCTGAGAGGCGTCCTGCGCATCCACCACGTACTGCATCAGCCAGTTGTGCAGATAGCGCTCGACGTCCAGCGTGTTGGCGAAGCTGCCCACCTTGTCGCGCATCATGGCTTTCATGTAGTGCGCAATGCGGCAGACCGCGAACATGTACTGGAGTTGAGCCGACAGGGCAGCGTTGGCGTTGGCCGCATCGCTGTCGTACTTCTTGGCCTTCTGGGCCGACTGGGCACCGAAGAAGGCGGCGTAGTCGGTGTTCTTGCAATGCACCAGAGGGATGAAGCCCAGGTCGCTGAGTTCCTTCTCGCGGCGGTCGGTGATGGCCACTTCGGTCGGGCACTTCAGGGCGATCTCACCATCGTCGGTCTTGAAGGTGTGTGTGGGCAGGTCTTCGACCAGGCCGCCGCCCTCCACGCCACGGATGGCGGCACACCAGCCGTACTGCTCGAAAGCGGCCGTCAAGCGCGCGCCCATGGCGTAAGCCGTGTTGACCCAGAGGTAGCGGCTGTGATCGCTGCCATCGACCTCTTCGACGAAATTGAAGCCTTCGGTGCTGGTGCCTTCCTTGGGGTCGTAGGGCAGGCGGCCCAGGAAGCGTGGCACGGTCAGGCCCACATAGCGGGCGTCTTCCGACTCGCGGAATGATTTCCACTTGGCGTAGTCCACCGTGTCAAAGACCTTGGCCAGGTCGCGCGGCTTGCCCAGTTCGGTGAAGGCCTCCAGGCCAAAGAGCTCGGCCGAGGCTGAGGAGATGAAAGGCGCATGGGCGGCGGCCGCCACATGGGCCATCTGCTCCACGAAGAACATGTCTTCTGCGCCTCGGCCGATTTCATAGTCACCGATCAGGGCACCGAAG
>Ga0209107_10000083_pt1 | contig 57203 bp, 61 predicted proteins | sample LakErihyJuly2011_2_FD_187460 | JGI IMG/M metagenome (GOLD analysis project Ga0209107, IMG submission 187460) | Freshwater microbial communities from dead zone in Lake Erie, Canada - CCB hypolimnion July 2011 (SPAdes) (version 2) | ecosystem: Environmental > Aquatic > Freshwater > Lentic >...
ATATATAAAAATTGATTATTATTATATAATATTATTAATACTACTACTATATAACAATGGAAAGGATCGATGAAGAGCAAGATATTGACGTATATATCGACGGCTCTTGTATTAATAATGGAAAGATTAATGCCAAAGCGGGATATGGTGTATTTTTTGAAACTGGTGATGATCGCAATGAATCTAACGTAGTTCAGGGGAAACAAACGAATAACACAGGAGAATTAACTGCTATGATTAGGGCCCTAGAAATATTGAAGAAAGAAATTGAAGATAAAAGAATCATCAATATCTATACGGATTCAGAGTATGTTATGAAATGCTCGGGTTCTTATGGAGACAGACTGGCAAAAAATGATTGGAAAACTAAAGAGGACAAAATACCTCCTAATTTAAAACTGCTACAAAAAATACACGAACTATATCACGCGAATAAGAAATATATCAAGATACATCATATTAAAGCACACACTAATCTATCCGATAAACATTCTATCGGAAATAGTCAGGCAGATAGATTGGCGAATATTGCGGTTAATCCTAATTATGAAGAATCTGGTAATGAAACAGAGAATTATGGATTTAAAAATCTATCGGTTAAAAGCGCAAAAAACTTCATCAATGTCTCTTATAGTCATAAGGATGCTGTTAAAAAGTTAGGATGTAAATGGGATATGAATAAGAAAAAATGGTATTACGAAGACAATATTAGCGAGGAAAACATCAAATCTATTAAGGACATTGAAAACCTTAGTTTATCTACGGAAAAAGAAAAACCCATTAGGGGCAATACAGGCGAATCTAGGGCATTTGGCGCTTCTGGAGAATCCGCAGAGAGTAATAGAGTATATATTAAGGTCGCGTTCAAAAATAAGGATGCTGTAAAAAAACACGGGTGTAAATGGGACCCAGATAAAAAATCGTGGTATTATTTCGCTGATACTGATAAAAATAAAATAGAAGAAATTATGAAACTTATCTAAAATGATGCGGGAAGCGCGAGATGTTATATGATTATTTATGGGGGACACATAGAGATTATATTTTTTATATAGTTTATATTGATTAATGGGAGGATTGGACTACATTCCCACAGATGTGTTTTAAGGAATGTTTGGATATTATAATTTACCGGATACATATGAAAGAGACCCGAATAAATATCTGTCATATATTTTTTATATTTGTGATTAACCAGATGAATGCTATCTTTAGGAAGAACAATTAGCAACTGGATATTAGGGTCAAGAAAGTTATTGTTGGCATTAATAACAGGCGCTTCATGAGCGATTGAATGATTACTAATATCTTTCAAAGTCGGTGGGTAATTATAGGGATAATACCATTCACAATCAATGCTATATCCTTTGTAATATTGATATACCCAATAGATGCCCTTGATATAATTGGAACACGAATTATAAATGACTGAAGAATCAATAGTAATATTATTTTCAAATATCATATTGTAATAATTTTTGTGCCATCTGGTATTATCGTTATATATTTTATAGCACAAATCGTCTTTGTTTTTAAGAGCGTAATTATCGCTGGGAAGACTAGAATTATTAAATATTTTTTTATTGATATATTTTTCACAAATAATAAATATATCCTTGTCCTCTGTTAAAGAGAGTTGCTTGAAAATGTATTTTAGACATTCGTAATTAATAATATTGTCGCTCACAAGTAATCCATATTCTTCCGTCGCTTTCCTCGCAATTGAAATAATTTTGTCTGCGCCATCGGCCTTAATATCTACTGTAAGCAAATGGGGAACAAAATCATTACCCAAGATTGAACATAGTGTACAATATGATTCGACAATATCATTTTCGGCATAGAGTTCTTTAAGATTCCATAAAAACTTTAATTCTTTTAGAATCGCCGAACGCAAATTATTAATATTCAAATAATTATATACTATTTCATTTGTTGTTTTATCGATAGTTTCGCGCATTAAATGGATGTTTTTTATATGAGACATTAGAGATAGAATGATTAAATCGGCATCTAATCCATTAATAATAATATTTTCCGATTTATCGCCAATTAACATTTTAATTTTTTTGAATATTTTATGCTCTCCCTCACCCGATTCATTACTTCCGCTATAAATAATTTCTATATTATGCGTCGAATATCTAATCTTATTATTCATATAAACATTTAACTTTTTCATAAAAGATGTTCCGGGCGTAATAGCATTTGTGTCCCACGTTGGTTTATTAATATAGTCCTCGTCCAATTTATTTCTATAAATATTTAGATATCTGCGTTTTCTCTGCTGGATAATTTTAGCAGTTGGCGCAACGCCATCGGCACATATAACATATTTTGTTGCCTTATAAATATCAATATATTCTTCTACTTTTTTCCAAATATCTTCTAAAATCAATTCATCGATTTCTGATTCTGTTAAAGTATCTGTGGTTTTATCTTTAAGAATCTTTTGAGCGACTGTATGAATGATACCGTTAAAATCAATACAATAAATATCTGTTTTGACAGGTTTATTATTATCTAAAATATTTTGATATTTTTTTGTCAACGAATAAAAATAATAAGGAATACCCATAATAATTTATTATGTATATATACTATTGTATTTATATGATTATCATTTTTTATTTTTCTTTATATGATAATAGAATATATAAATAAAATAATGGGAACTCGTACTATAAATATAAATGACATATTTTTTGGGTCTGAACAATCAAAATATGCGGGGATAGCGTTATTTATGACTATTTTAATATTATGTATGATAATATTATTTAGCAGCAGCAGAATACCTATAGGCGATAGATTTATCTTTGTATTATTTATATTGATAATATCTGTACCTTCAATATTAATGTCATTGTTTGAATTAACTTGTATAGTTACTGGCGGTAATTCTACGACTAGATGGTGGTGCTGGTTATTAGCATGGGTATTATCTGTCATCATAATTGTATATTGTGTAATGATAATAATATCTATGTTAATATCAATGTCGGAATATGATATGGCGAATGACAGATTAGATTATGCTATTGATAAAAATAAAATGAATAAGGAAGATGCTGATATCTATGCTAAAAAATTAATTAAACAACATGAAATGAATAAATCACAAGAAAATCAACACGAAAACGTAGTTTATCATACTCCTCTGATATCCGACAAACCTCCCCATGATTCACCTCAATCTCCTCGTACACACGGACCTCAATCTCCTCCTCCTCAACATTATCAACTTCCCCATCATGATATGAATGCGTCATTACACGATGCGGAATCTCAACCTCCTCATTATAACGAACCTAAAGTTAAGGAAATGAATAATATGCCCTATCCTAAAATATCATCAGATGTAGAAAGCGATGATATGTATATGACTTATCCTCCTTCGGATAATATGCAAAAACCTACAGTTTCACATCCGGTTAAATCTACCGCTCAATCTTCTCATGCGAATAATTTAACTTCTTTCAATGGTTATGACAATTCCGATAATTATTCATCGTATTAAATTACTTAATATTATTTTTATGATATAATAAATACATTTAAGAAATGTTTAATATTATATATTAATGTTATTAATTATATATTAATGAAAAAAAAATATGATGAGACTAATAAGAAAAATAATTATTTTCGCCCACAATGTTGTCGCAATTGTGGATTAAACGGGCATTTATATAAAGATTGCCCGCATCCTATAATGAGTTTTGGAATTATATGTTATAAAATTATTAATAATGAAATTAAATATATTATGATTCAGCGCAAGGATAGTTTATCATTTATGGAGTTTGTAAGAGGCAAATATAACATAGAAGATGATAAGTATATAATAAAATTAATTGAATATATGACGGATTCGGAGAAAAAACTATTACTGACAAATAGTTTTGAACAAATATGGAATTATACTTGGTGTCAAATAAATCAGGGGACATTTAAACACACAAAGGAATACATAGATTCAAAAAATAAGTTTGAAATTATTATGAATGATAGTAATATTAAGAATTTATTGTCTATTAAAAATGTTAATAATAATAATGAATCTGAACAAGAATGGGGATTTCCTAAAGGAAGAAAGAAATTGAAAGAGTCGGATATTGATTGTGCCGTAAGAGAATTTTGCGAAGAAACGCAGTTAGATAAAAATGATATAGAGATTAATAAAAATATAATTCCATTTCAAGAAATATTTTTTGGCACAAATAATATATTATATAAACATGTATATTATATAGCGAAAATTGTTAATGATAATGCCGAAATACAATTAGACAATACATGTATAGAACAGATTAGAGAAATAAGATCATTAAAATGGTTTAGTAATGAAGAAGTATTAAATCATATTAAAAATCATAATACTGAAAGGATTAAGATATTCAAAAAAGCCCATAGCGTAATAAATAATAATAAATCTTTAATGTAAATAGATAATGATTAAAAAATGTCCGGAAGGTAAAGAACTTAATCCTATCACTAATAGATGCGTTAAAAAATGTAAGGAAGGAGAAGTTAGAAATCCTACTACAGGAAAATGTGAAAAAAACAAGCATCAGAAATCCAAAGACCTTCCTAATCTTCTTTTGAATTCTAAAAAATGTCCGGAAGGTAAAGAACTTAATCCTATAACTAATAGATGCGTTAAAAAATGTAAGGAAGGAGAAGTTAGAAATCCTACTACAGGAAAATGTGAAAAAAACAAGCATCATAAATCCAAAAAAGTCCCTGTAGAACCTATGGAACCTATGGTACCCGCAGAAACCAATAAATTACTGTCAAAGACAGATTTCGATTTATATTATCCTGATATGGATGATAGTGATTTTGGGAAGAAAATAGCGAGAAATAAGGAGTTTTCAATACATAAGATAAATAAGTTTCCTATTATAAGAACTATAGAAGATTTTAATAAAGTATCAAATGAATTGTGTGGTAAATTTGAAATTTCATTATATCAACATTTCATAAGTCAATATATGTCTTATAGAACGCCATATAGAAGTATAATGCTATATTATGGCGTTGGTGTGGGAAAAACATGTACCGCTATTACATTAACTGAATCATTATTATCAACAAAAATAATGGATACTACTGAACCTCATATATGGGTAATAATGCCGCAAGCATTAGAAGATAATTTTAATAAAGAAATATTTAACTACGATTTTAAAACATTTAAGGAATTATTAAATCAATGTACTGGAGACAATTATGTTAAATTATTAAATATATATGAAACTGAATTTAATAAAGAAAAGGATAAAAAAGATAATCATAATAATATTAAAAATTTATTAAAAAAAAGATATGAGATATTTACATATGATAGTTTTATGAAACGTATTAATGAAAAATACAAGGATAATATTGTTGAAAATAAGATTATAATTATTGATGAAGCGCATAATATTAGAAGTACAAATAATAAGGAGAAGGGTACTTACACTATACTTAAAAAAATATTAGAAAATGGAAAAAATAATAGATTGGTTTTATTGTCCGCGACCCCTATGTATAATGAACCCAGGGATATATTAGACCTTTTTAATTTAATGTTAATCAATGATAAGCGCAATAATATCCTAACCGAAAATCACAAGATATTTAACAACAATAATAAGTTGAAATTTGATGATAAAACGAAAAATTTAATAAAAAAATTATCGTCAAATTATATTTCGTATTTAAAGGGTAAGAATCCTTTTACATTTGCTTTAAAATTAAAGGCGTCGTCAAATACTGATATAAAAATATTGGAAAAGGAGCCTAGGAACGACCCTTCTAATAAAGCGATTCCTTCTAAAGAATTAGATTGGTTAAAATATATAAATGATGATATTGTAATTTCAAATCTAGGAATATTTCAGAAGAATAAAATAGAAAAATTAAAAAATGTATTAAACAAAATAAATTATAATAATGTTGAGGAAAATGATGAAAATGAGGAAAACGACGATTTAGAAGAAAAATTGGAGGGCGCCCAAAGCGTTAAAAATCAAAATATGAAATTATTACAACCTATGAACATCGTATATGATACTGATATAGGTAAAATTGGTTTTAATACGTTTTTTAGAAATGTCGAAGGTGGCGCGAGTATATCTGTAAAATATGCTGATAAATATCATAATGCGCTATATCCGACTGAAGAATATTTAGGAAAATATTCGGGAAAATTTCTAAATATTTGTAATATAATTAGAAAATCGGAAGGAATTGTAGTTATATATTCGCGATTTGCGTGGGCTGGTATAATACCTCTAGCAATTTGCTTGGAACATTTAGGTTATACACGCGAAGGTACGAATAATATATTGAAAAACCCTGATATAGTAAAAGATAAGCCTAAATATAAGGATGTTAGTAATCCGAAATACTGTATATTAACGAGTGATAAAAAAGAAATAATGGGTTCTACTACTATCAACAATTTAATAAAGAAAATTAATGATGAAAAAAATATTAATGGCAAGGATATCAAGGTAATCTTAATAACACAAGTAGCCAGCGAAGGATTGAGTTTTTATAATTCTCGCGAAATTCACTTAATAGAACCATGGTATCATTTTAATAGACCCGACCAAATCATTGGGCGTGGAATCCGTAATTGTAGGCATCAAAAATTGCCTTTTGAAAAACGTAATGTCACTGTATTTATGCATGCCAGTGTAAATGATGATAAAAAAGCGAGTGATATAGAATCGATAGATATACACGCTTTGAGAATATCAACACGAAAATATATAGAAAGTAAGGAAATTGACAAAATAATATCTAGTAATTCTCTGGATTGCTCTTTGATGAAAAATCTCAATTATTTTCCTAAAAATATATTTGAAATGGAAAAAGTAGATATTTTAACATCTCAAGGAAATAGAATAAAATATGAATTGGGGGATAATATAGATCTGGAACCTTCGTGTGGTTATGATACCAATGCTTTAGATGATTCGGGATATAGAAGCGATGTCTATAAACATCTTTTAAAAAGGACTAAAAATATTATTAAAAATAAATTGATTAAATTAATAGATAATAATATATATTATATTTCATATCAAGACTTAATAAAGGATATTGACGCGGATGAAGATATATTAATATACGCTATAAATAAATCTATACGACCGAATATATTGATTGATAATTATTATATAGAACATCATAAGAATGGTATTAAGATAAATATAATTAATGGAATCGATAGAATAGATGGAATTGATAAAATTAAAATAAAGATTAGTGATGATGATATAAAACAAGGCGTTGATAATGATTTTAAGGAAAATGCCAATGATAATATAGATAGCGTATTAAAATTAATAGATTTTAACTATGATAATATAATTAAGGATACTATATCTATTTATCTAACTTTAAATGATAAACAATTTAAATATTTAGTCGAATATATTATAACTAATTACAGCGAATTAAAAGAAAAAAATATATTACATGCGGTTAAATGTTTAGATTCGCAAGGAGTGCTTATTAGAAATAATGAACTGCCCTCTTATAATAAGAATAATAATCGAAATTACATAGGATATATTAATATATATAATGTAGAAAATAAAGGCAATGAGGATATTAAGAATCTCGATATATCATTATATAATAATAAGGAGAAGAAATGGGTAGAAACACTAACTATTACAGAACAGAAGGAGTTCGCTAAAAGTCGCAATGGTAAAATAAAAGAGATACCTGAAAATATGGAATTAGAAGATACGCCCTGGGGTATTATAGAACCTCAATACTTTAAGAAAGAAGGTCTAGTTAAAAATAATTTTAAAATTTTTTCAACAGATGCTGTAGTTGGCAAAGGTAAAAAGATTGGGCGCGTTTGTTCTTTCTACAATAAAAAAGAGCATCATACTTTTATTAAACAGTTGGAAAAAGGCAAAGTATCTGCTAAAAACTTCAAAGATATTAAAGATTTACTATGTAAGCATATTGCGTATAAATTAATGGAAAATAAAAAACTAATTTTATTACCATTATATAAACCGACAAAGATATAAATTGTGTTATTATATCATAATAATACCATTATTTTTATTATAAATAATATTATTTTTATTATATACAACACATTTATCAAATAAGAATGATATAAACAATGCCGTCGATTTGTTAAATCTATCATTCGCAATACCTGACATTATTTCAGCACTCTTTGTCATACCAAAGACTTTAGCGAATTCTTTCGATGATATAAAATTAATTATTTTATCTCTTACATCATCTCTAAATGTATCATATGATAACGATTCATCTAAAATAATTTTCATAGGACCAACCTTCTTACCTTTAGTATCTCTTGGTTTAATAGTATTAACTCTATGATCCACCGCAGCGGGCATCTTATCTACAGGGATATTAGATACATCTAATTCTACAGGGGCAACACAATTTCTATCTTCGAGGATAGAATTGCGGGACTTGCCTACAGGGATATTAGACTCACTTATATCTACAGGGATAATAGCGCGAACTCTGTCAGAGGGAATAGTAGTATTAACTAATTCAACCTTAATCCTGTTATTAGAAACAGGGATAACATTGAGAACTTTAGGAACAGTAGAAACACTAGAAACTTTAGAAACAATATTACACTTTTTTTGAATTTTTTCTTGTTCTGGAATGTATTGACAATATTTTTCATACAATACGGGGTTATTACTCTTCCATATAATATTATTTTCTTTAGACTCTGGTAATTTACTTTTTAGAATGTTAATCATACATTAATATATGACGTTATGTATATATCAATTTTTATTTAATTTATAACATTTTATATCTTTTTATGTTGTCATTTTATCATGTTATTATGTTATCATGTTATTATGTTATTATGTTATTATGTTATTATGTTATTACATATTCTTCATATTTTAATTCGTTCTCTAAAATATTTATAGGGGCAATAGTATGTTTCATGAATTTTTTTTTAAGTAAATAGAATTTCATACTTGAAGAAAATTTCTGTCTTATATTATTATCTACAGTATCATGTTCTACTATCTTGCTATTATTATCAGTTTCCTTAATACTAATTGTTTCATTGAGCAGATTTTTCATTAATTCATATTTAGTTATTTCATTTTGCGATTTAATACAAAATAGTATATAATCATTAAGTTTTTTAAGAGTTTCTTCATTTAACCAATTTAAATTAATAAAAACACCATTGTTATTTTTAGTATAATTTTCTCCTGTTTCTAATATTATCTTAAATAATTCTATAATTTCAACATTTGTTAGTTTATTAACACTGTTTTGTATATTTTTACACAATTCTTTTTTATTCATTATATATAAATAAGCACGCATACTATTTATATATTATTTAATCAAAGTCAGAATAATAAGCGGTGTCGTTAGATTCGCTCAACTGTTCGTCATCCATTTCTTCTAATTCGTCTTCTTCATCCTCTTCTTCCTCTTCTTCCTCGTCCTCCTCCTCTTCTTCTATATCCTCATCAAAGTCGAGGTTGCCCCCGACATTCTTAATACCTTTATTTTTAAATTTATAATTATTTTCTTCATCGTCATCATCTTCGTCATCATTATAGAGTTCTATTCCTTCATAATTGCCTTCATCTATTTCAGAATTGTTTTCTTCATCTATTGACAAATTATCATCATCTATTTCTTGAACTTGAACTACATCATCCTTATCTTTAATAATTTTACCGACAATAGATATCATTTTGTCATATAATGTGAATTTTTTCCCACATACTTGAACATTAACATGGTCGCCAATTTTAATATTGTCAATATTAACATCAGATTGTATTCCTGAAGTAATTTTAGGAATAATAACTTCTAAAATCGCCATATCTTCGTATATACCGATTGCTCTTAATCCTAAATTATTCTTCGCTTTAATCTCGCATTTAATAATAGAATCTTGTGCCGGATTACATATTTCGGCGATACAATTTAAGTCAAATGCGACATTGCCATTTAAATGCGATTCCTTAAAATATCCAGCGGATCTTTTAATAACCTTAATACTGTCTTTTTTGATATAACCATGCTTACTACAACAGTTTTCTAATGTACTTCTGACCTTATTAAAAACAATTGAGTCAAAACTCGCTGTCATTTCAGAGGGCGTAAGAATAATAGTAGTATTGAACTTAATAGGCATAAACATTTTATTGACAGGCATTATAAATATGTTATTAATCTATAAGAATATATCATTTTTTTATTTATATATTAAAAATTGATATATAAAATCTATAATATCTATATTTATTAGAGAATATACATAATGGAAATATTAAAAGACGATGAAATATTTTCAATTATTGATACACATACTTCGCTAAATGAAGAAAATAACAGCGAGTGTTTAATAAAATTAAGTAATTCTGGTGAATGGAGTGAAACCGAGTTTAATAATTTCATAAATGTTATGAAAACAGAAAAATACGAAGAAAATATAGAGAAACAGGCGCTAGAAGTAATTATTAAGGACTATATATTGGAAATATGCGAAAGTAGCAATATATTAAAATATTCGCAAAATCCTACGTATATTAATTATGATAATAAAAATGTATCGTGGTATAAATATAAAACCCTTTTGAAACATAATTGTGATAATTTATTCAATTCAAATTTATTATTCAAATCGACAGTAAAAAAATCTATTACAAAAGAAAATATTCCCGAAAATTGGAATAGCGAGAGGAAATTTTTTAAAATTAATAAACGTATAATATATACTGATAAAAAGACTAATATTAGATTTATTGTAAATATTTGCAAATGTAATAAATATGATTACGAAGATACTGATAATGACGAATTACATAATAATATAGCGAATTCCAAGATTATTAAATCTCCGCAAAGATATGAGTTTTTCCTCGATATAACAAAAGCGTCCCAAGATAATATATTACAAGGTTTGATTAAAATGGAGCAGGCGTTATATATGTCTCCTTTCATAATATCAAAGAAACAGCAGACCGATATTATTGTAAAATATTCGGAGTTAGTTTCTAAAGATATTAGTGTGCGTTATAATAAAAATACATATTGTGCTAAAGATGTTAATGTAGGAAATAATAAAAAATCAGATTCTGATAAACCCGTATTATTAACTCCTAAACCTATAACTTTAGAGAAATTTAATATTCTAGAACCAGACGAATATACGGGCATCAGTATATTATCAGAATATACTGTTACAGAAAAAGCAGATGGCGAGCGTTTGCTGATGTTCATAGATGATATAGGAAATGTATATCTTATAGATAATACATATAAGGTTTTTGATACAGGTCTCCGTTCTAGTAAAGAACTGTATAATTCACTTATTGACGGCGAATATATTTCTTGTGATAAAAGGACTGATAAATCTAGCATGGGGTTATATGCGGCGTTCGATATGTATTATTATGGCGGAAATAGAATTACTAGTCTTCCATTAATTGAAGATGATTCCAAAGAAGATAGCCGATATAAATATTTAGTAAATACTAAAAAATACATTAAATCGCGCGACGGAGATAATTCTGTAAATTACATAGTAAAGGAGCACATATATAGCAAGAATATATTAAAAGATTGCGATAATATATTAAAAAATGTATCGAAATACCCTTATAGCATAGATGGTTTAATATTTACCCCGGCAAAATTGGCACTGCTATCCTATTATAGCAATAAACCCGTGGAAATAACCAGAAATCTTAAATGGGATAGAGTGTTTAAATGGAAACCTCCCGAGCAAAACTCGATAGATTTCTTTGCGAAATTCGGAAATATTATTATGCTTGACGGGGCGAAATATAGAGAGGTCTCTCTAATGGTTGGATATAATTCAAAGCAGTATGGAAAGTATAATATAAACGACGCATTGCGAGAAATATATGATAAGGAATATAGAGAAAAGAATACAACTTATAAATATAGTCTAAAATTGTTTAAACCAGATAAATATTATTCGGCGGGTATTGAAAAATCTTATATAAAATTAAATTCTCGGGATGAAGCGCGTTGCGAAAGCGGAGAATTAATAGATGGTGATAAAATTATTGAATATAGATATTTATTAGATGAAAATATAACTCCTTCGATGCGATGGATTCCAATGCGTTTGCGCGAAGATAAAATGAGAATCTATAATATGGGAGAAATTTCTAAAACCGCGAATGATTATTCGGTCGCTATAAATATATGGGGTTCTATTCATAATCCTGTGACTGAAAGTATAATTCGCGGCAAAGCACCTATAGTAAAGGTTGATATAAACAATGAATTATTACAAGCGGATGATGTATATTATTCGCGAAAAATTAATAGAGATGAGTTGTTATCTGTAAATATGCAGCAGTTTCATAATATTTGTATTAAAAATATGTTATATGCGCAGAGAAAAAATAAGGGAGGGTTGCTAGAATTGGCGTGCGGCGAAGGAGGAGATATGAATAGATGGGTTAATAACGATTATAAATTTGTACTCGGAATTGATTATGTTAAGCACGGAATATATAATACGGATTCTGGGGCATATAGTCGTCTTATTAATAAACGCTGTGAATATTTTAAAAATACTTATAAGAAGTTTCCTTTGCGATTTCCAGATATAGTATATGCGGCGGGAGATTGTGGAAAATCTATCGCAAATGGATATTGTTCATTATCTATAGATGATGAAGAAAGCGCGAATATTATACAGTTGGTTTTAAATAAAAAGGCAGTGAATGTTCCTAATCATTATAAATATATAGTTGGGAAAGGCGCGAATGGCTTTGACGTATGCTCTTGTATGTTCGCTATTCACTATTTCTTTGAAACTGAAGAAAAAATAAATGGGTTTTTGAATAATGTGAGTTCGATGTTGAGAAAGGGAGGTGAATTTGTATGTACGTTTATGGATGGTAAAAGCGTAGTTGATTCCATAAATGCTAATGGTGGCGATAAGGTAGAAGGACGCAAAAAACTCAATAAATATAAGGAGGATAAGGGAGTTCCATTGTGGGCAATAATTAGAAGATATGATAATGACGTTGAAACCGACTTTAAAAAGAAGGTGGATGTTTATATCGAAGCAACTAAAAAATTTATTCCGGAATTCATTGTAAATTTTGATGTTCTTGTTAGAAAATGTAAGGAGTATAATCTCGAATTTGTTGATAGCGAATTATTCTCGCAAACATTTAATAAAATCAAGTCTAAATATTTAAATACCAATGTTAAAAAGAATAATATTTATAATATTATTAATGACCTAGATAAGGAAGAGGAACTAAAACAATTCAGTTTCTTCAATCGCTGGTGTGTATTTAAAAGAGTGTAGTTATAATGTAAGATATCCAATATTATTAGCGTCCCTTATATACAATGGTATTACTAGAGACAACCAAGAATTTACTATTTTTTAATTTTAAAATTTGAGTACATAACTTTTTATTTTCTAATATTTCAAAAGTTTTCTAGAAATTTCTAAATAAAAAAAGTTATGTACTCAAATTCTATTTTGATATTTTTGAAAGATTCTCGGTTGTCTCTAGGTTATACCCGAATAGATGTATAATATTTCATTTTTATATTATATATAATATAGATTAGTAAAAATAATAAGGAGCATATGAGCGAATATACATTTCCCTTTGATACTTGTGAAAAAGTAAATAAAAATGGAGTAGCGCAACCATATTCTCTATTATTTAATTTAATAAATTGTATTATAATTCTATATTTTTTATTGAAAACTAAAAATGATTATGCGTTTATGCTATTGTTTTTAATATTATGTTTTGAAGTATTTCATTCCTTTTCTCATATAGTTCATATTAAGGGTTCCGTTCAATTAAACACAATACATTTACTGACATATTTAATAAACATCGCATTTTTCTATTTATTCTATTCTTATACTAAAAGGTTTCCTAACAAAGTGTTCATAGTATATTTAATAGTTTTGGTGTGTTTAGATATATATTCAGTATTTAATTTACCAATTATTTATTATTTATCAACACAATCTATTATTTTCATATCATTACTATTGTATTACTTCAAATTACTGCCAAAATTTATTCAAAATAGTATATATCAAATAATATTTTTAGTTGCCATCATCATTCTTTTAGTTTTGAATGAAACATACAATTGTAAAAGAATGCTCGAATTTTACCCACATTTTCCTTATCATATTTTTATTGAAATCGCAGGCATAGTATTTTTCTATGTTATTTGTAGTAATTTTTATAAGTTATAAACATATACTACATATAATCTAAATTACATTGAGAGAACCTGCAATTATTATTTAACTCGCTTTCTAATATTTCATATGTTGAATAAAATGCGTTGTTCGTATATAAGGCATTATTTATTTTTATAGTTATAATTAAGATGATATTATTTTATAGTATAGGATGTAATCATAGTAAAATGTTATTAGATAATGTCGCGAGATATGATAAAGAGAAAAAAATAAAATTAGTACCTATAGACGAATTAAAGAAGCAAAATATAAATATAGAGAAAAAAATACATTCTGTCCCTGCGTTTATGATACTTCCTAGCAAAGAATTATTATTTGGAAAGGACGTATTTGATTATCTATTATTGCCAGGGAGAGGTATTTTGACTACTACGCAAAATACGCGATTAGATAAAAATATTAGCGATAATACCGCTGCGATAGACAAATCTATTAAACCTATGGAAAATATTAATAATGAAAATGACCCTTCGGCATTTGCGCTCAATGGTTCAAAATTATCAGATAATTTTTCTACATTAGAAGAGACGGGTGGCGATGGTATATGTACTGATAAAAATTACAACTGGGATTTTATTAATAATGATAAAAATATTAGTGATGGTATATCTAATATTAATATGAATACGGATGATAATAAAAAATCCGGAATGCCAACCGTAGAGCAACTTATGAAAGAGCGAGATAATCTAAAATTATAAAAATATATATAAGGAATATTAAATATATTTTATTATAGAGATAATGTCAAATCAATATGTATTTAATCAATATTACATAGATTTTATTAAAAGATTGAAACAGGCGGCAAAAAAAATGAAGGAGGATAATAATAAGGATGATATAGAAAAATACAACGAAGAGAACTATTTGTTCGCTAAAACTATTATAAAATCTATAAAGACTAACTATATTACCTTTGATAAATCATCTGACGAATATATTAAATATATTAATTCGCTACCTGAAAATTTTTGGTCTTCTTACGTTGATGCCGATGAAAGTGATATGGACGCGTGGTTTGATTTGGATGATGTAAAGGATGTTGAAATATTTACGGATATAAGTGTTAAAAATATTCAAAAATTAATTAATGATAATTTTTTATGTCATCATTTCTTTACCGTTTTCTATTTATTTAAGAGCGATTTAAGCGACGAAGATGTTAAGAAATATATTAAAATGTTCCAAGAATCAAATAACGAACTATTAAACGAAATAGATAATGATAATAATAAGAAACTAATTACTCGCCTCAACTCTTTAAAAACCAAGAATATCAAGGATAAAACCAACATAAATATGGCGGGTATGGAAGATACTATGTTGGGGAAATTGGCGAAGGAGATATTGGAAGATGTTGATATCGATAAATTACAAAAATCTATTGGTGATAACGGTGATATTTTAAAGGCGATTGGCGATCCTAATAGTGGTTTTAGCGATTTAATCTCGAATGTTAGCAGAAAAATGGCGACTAAAATATCTAGCGGCGAATTAAAACAAGAGAATCTTTTACAAGATGCTATGAAATTCGCTTCAGTTATGCCAGGTATGTTTGGCAATCAAGGCGCTGCTGGTGCTCCTGGTGCCTCTGGCGCTCCCGGAGGCGCTGGAACTCCAGATATGGCGAGCATGATGAAAATGATGGGTGCCATGATGAATAACAAAGAAGGGATGGAAGCATTTGGGAATATGATGAATCCCGGGGGTAAAAAGAAGGACACGCGAACTACATTTAATAAAAACGCTTATAGAAAATCTATGGCGATAAATAGATTAAAAAGTAAATTAGATAGAAAAAACAAAGAAAGTGAATAAAAATAATATAGATATTAGAATAAGAATAATAATAATGTTTTGGTTAGATAATTTGAATGAATTATTCAACCCTATTTTATATCCGAATGTAAATATGACTATAGATGAAAAGATTAACGCTATAATAAGACTTATACTATTTACTGGTATTATAGCGACATTGATATTCAATGATTCGCGCTATATATTATTTATATTTATAATTATGTTAATATCTATATTAATATACAATTATCAGATTGATAAAAATAAGAGAATTGAAAAATATTTAAATGATAATGATTTAGATATTATTAATAATGAAAAATGTATAAAACCTACGCAAGAAAATCCCTTTATGAATCCTAGTTTAATAGGTAATAATAAATATAAATCTTGCTCTATTGAAAATGAAAAAATAAAGGATGATATAGATTACTATTTTAATAATAATGTTTTCAGAGAAACGGACGATTTATACGATAAATCATTATTGGATAGACAATTTTATACAGTTCCGTCAACTACTATACCGAATAATAGAGCGATTTTTACCTCTTGGTTATACGATAGAGGGCCTTCGTGTAAAGAGAATAACGGAGAACAATGTTATAATAATTTATATAATGATATTAAGATTACCGCTCATTATTAATCATTAATCCTCAAAAGTAGTTTCGCCGCGCTTATTAACAATATTTTTTATATAAATTATATATAATAATTTATCGAAGACGAAGAGATTTACAATATATAAATAATAAAATAATTAGATTATTAATAATGATTAAAAAAACTACCCTAAAGTTTGATATTGAAGTCAGCGAGGATAATACGGCGTCCAAGGAAATAGAATATTTGAATTATTCAAAAACGAGTAATAACGAGGAAACACTGTTAACTTATAAAAATGTAATAAAATATGATGCGGATGGTAATAAATGCGAATATAACGAGACATTTAATAAAATTAAAAAAAATGAGGAAATTATTGATGAAATCGTGGGTAATAGCACAAATCATAATGATTGGAAAATTTTAGAATATAAAAATCATATATTAGAAAATGATTATATAAACACTTATGATAATATAAAATTAGATATAAATTATGATATAATTAAAAACTGTAAGGATAAAAAATACATAGTAGATAAATAAATAATTTATTTATTATTAAAATATAGATAATGGAAAATAATATGTTTGATACTACAACAAATATATGTTCGGATGATTGTTGGAAAAACGCCAAAGAAATTCATAATAATAAAATAGAAGGGTATAATATATATCCTACTAATCTCGTTCCTTGCGAGAGCCCATTCGTTAGAATGACCGATATGTATCTAAATCATCCAAATTTAAGAGGTCGCCCGGGTTATGGTTTAGCGGACGATTGTTTAATAGATAAATATTCTATGTTGAGAAATGACCCGTCTTCTATGACTCAAGATAGATGCCGTATTCAATTAAATAATAGAATTTTCACTTCTGGACCCAATTTAAGATGTGGTAAAACAGATATAGGCGGAGAATTAGAATTAATAGAAGGAAAGGACACAAATAATGTCAGATGTAAAAAACAGATTATGGAAGAAGAGATGAATAATTTCATGCCCCTATTAGATTGTGTAAAAGACCTTCAAAACCCGGAAAATATAATTCCAATGTGGACTAACGGAGGAGACGATACAAGGTCATATATTCATAGAACAGAATTTAATAAAAATTGTAATTGGATAGGAAGAAATAAAAACTTTTCTATATAATATAGGAGAGTATATGAGTTTTAATAGAACAACGTATGATAATTGTTCATATAAACAAGAATTACAAGGTAATGTAAGCACATTAAGTTATTTATTATCGCCTTACAGATACGAGCATGAAAATAAATGCCGTCATCAATTAGGTTTTTTAGGAGGAACAGTTGTTTCGCATATACAAGGAAATCTCGTTGATTTAGATAGCGAATTAAGAGGACAAACTAGAATAATATCAAAATGCGGAACAAATCAATATGTTCCTACGGAGGATGGTATTATTAAAAATGATAAAACGCCGCCAATAGATACTTCGATGCTTCATTTACCGGCGTGCCAATCAATAATGTACAGAGAAGTACCTATGCCACCTAAAATAAACTATAATAAATGCTAGGAATACGCAGGAATATCTAGGATATAGGAATATTTTATTTTTATAATTAATTTAAATTAGCATAGATTACCTAAATAATTTACGAAAAAATACCATATTAAATATACGGGGCCTAACATAAATGCTGCGAAGGCGAAAAATATCCTCATAACTATATTTTGAACTGTCCCTCCCCACGTACACTTATATGATAAATATGCCGCTCCTACAGATATTAGAAAGGTTAATATGTAAAGTATCGCTACAAAAATCTTATCTATTAGTTCCCATCTATAATAGTAATCGGGTTTATAACCCCATGAAGTTATATAAAGTTTTTCTAATACAGTATATGAAACTTCTTCTTCACCGCTATTTATATTGACTGGTATAGTAAAAGGTATATTAGAGAATTTTTCATTATTTAATAATAAAAAAGGAGTTAATAAAAACGGGGTTAATAAAATTATTAACATATCTATTTATTTATGTATAAAATAATATATTATTTTATTAGATATGAACCAATATATAGATACAAGGTTGAATTATGATAGTTGTAGTTATAAGGAAAAATTAAGAAGAACTGTGGGACCCGGACTATATCAATTAGATTCTCCCGCAAATGATTGTTTAGAATGCTATAGAGATGTGCCTGCCGACCCTTCTTTAAGATATCAATCATACGGACACAATACATGCAGTATGAAAAAAGCGGTCGATGATTCTAGTGAATTATTAGGTTTAAATTATAAGAATACTAAATGTAATGACCAAGAATATACTCCTGGAAAATATGTAAAAACCGGTTGTGATATAACCGGCGATACAAAACCCAGAGAATGTATGGTGCCGCGCGAAGATACGCGCTTATCCAATCCTCCCTGTACTCTTAAAGAAACTGGTATTAATCGTTGGGAATGGATGTGCTATGACCCGCAAGATAAGGCGATAGAAGATTTTGATAGAATACCAGTAAATTATAGAATGGTCGCTAAAGACAATCATGTTCCGTGTATAGAAAAACCCATGGATCAATCTGTATTTTTCCCAAAGAGCGAAAATAATAATAATAATTTGGAATCATGGAAAAATAATAATAGCGTTAATAATAGATTATACACACCAGGATACCCTGAAGGTTCAATGTATTCAGGTGTATCATGTAATAAATAAATTATTTAATTAATGTATATGTTTTGTTGTATTTTTTATCCTTCATTCATTAGAGATAAAGAATGGATTTACATTTAGATATACCATCAATGAACAATATATATGATTCTAGATATTGGGAAAAAGTAAAGGAAGATGAGCAAAATAGAAGTAATAAAATGTATGAAAAATCGAAAAAACCATATGAAACAGGAGTAGTATCTAAAACAGCAGGTTCCTCTATGTTTAATAGAAATTTCTATTCTGAAATTAATGACAATAATGGTAATAATGCCAATAATGGTAATAATGCGAATAATACAGAAAAATTTAGTGATTATACTTATTCGCTAACAGGCGAAAAGGTGCCACTATCATCTTTTTCGCACAATAACATGACCCCTTTTTTAAGAAAAAATGTAACACAAAATACTAATATTGATAATATGTCTCCGTTATTAGATAATTTAACTGGAAATAATTCTCAAAAAAAAGGAAAAACCGAAGTTCCTTGTATGTTTAAACCAGAGATGAATTCTGGTGGAAATATATGTGGTATGAAAAATAACGACGATTTTTTAAAATCAAGAATTGAATTATCAGATGTCGCTAATAATTTTTTCCCTATAGAAAAAATCCGCGTAGGTCCCGGATTAAATCAAGGTTTTGGTAATGAAAGTTCTGGAGGTTTTCATCAAGCGGATACTTTGGATTACGCTAAACCTAGATCTTTAGATGAATTAAGAAGTAAAATTAATCAGAAGGAAACTTATTTTGAAATACCTGTAAAAGGTCATATTAAAGGCCCTGATAGACGCGGAGAAATTGCGCCTATGTCGAAACAGAGACCAGATACTGTATATGAACAAAAAGAAGATATGTGGATTAAAACTACTGGGGCAAATACTAAAGAAACCTTGCGACCTGCTCAAAATATTCGCCCCACAGTTCGCCAAGAATCTCATATAGAATATAAGGGAACTATATCTGGTAATGATTTAAATCAAGGTATGAAAGATGATTACGGTAAAAACAACATTATAATATATAATAATGAGAGAGAAACGACTGGAACACGAACTGTAGTCACAAACGTCACTAGTATTATAAAGGCAATTGTATCTCCTATAATGGACGCATTAAAATATACAAATAAGGAATATACTGTAGAAGCACCCAGAGGCGTAGGCAATCCAAGTATTCAAATACCATCTAAAGCGACGTTATATGATCCGGTAAATCATGTAATGAAAACAACAGTTAAGGAAACTACAGTACACGATAACGAAGCAGGTAATTTAACTGGAAATAAAGAAACATATAGCGCTCTCGCGGATATCGCAAAAACTACAGTTAAAGAAACAACTATACACGATAATGAAGCGGGTAATTTAACAGGTAATAAGGAAACTTATAGTGCATCAACTGATTTAGCGAAAACTACAGTAAAAGAAACTTTAATACATGATACTGTATTGACAAATGTTAAAAGCGGAGAAAAGGCATATTTTAAAAATGAAGACGACGCCAAAAAAACTATAAGACAAACAATGCCTACGCAAGATACAGTGCGAAATATAGGAGGTGTTGTATATAAAGTGACATTATATGATCCTGATATTGTGGCAAAAACAACAACGAAGGAAACTACAATAATGGGTAAATCAGAATATGGCTTCATAGGAGGTATGATGGAAGGATTATTTGGCGGTTATATGAATAAAAATGTTGAAATGAAAAACACGCAAAAACAATTTACCTCGGATACTAATGAATATGGTATCGCGGGTTCTATTGGCGAATTTAGACAAACAGATAGAGTAGCACAAGAAAATGCCGAAATTGATGGAACGCGCGAAGCAATTTTGATGGCTGCCGGTCATACGCCAAATCCGGGAAGTATGAATATTGCGATAGATTCGGGAGATATAGAGATGTATAGTAAAAAACCTCTAGAAAATAGTATTGCTGCTAGAGAAAAAGGAAATGTCGGAATGATATATCAATCAACTCCTAGTTTAGATAATTGCGGAATAACTAAAATGCCAAATAAATCTAATGCTTATTCTAATAGACTCGATAGTGATTTATTAGAAGCAGTTAATAAAAATGATTTAATGACGACACAAAGAATTAATCCAATAATGAATGGTTGTAGGATATAAGGATTATGATTTTTTTATTTAAAAGTAATATTTATATTATTAATTATAACCAAATAAAACTATGAAAACGGACTTTATTACTTTCGGAAGTCATGGGAGTTATGTTAATGCGGCAAATAGATTAGTAGGTCAGGCGAATAATCTGAATATATTTACAGAAATAAAAGGATATACTTTAGAAACCTTACAAAGTGATAAACAATTCTTTGATAAACACGGAGAATTTATTGTTAATAATAAAAGGGGGTGTGGTTATTGGTTATGGAAATCTTATTTGATTAATAAACATATTGAAAATATGGAAGATGGAGATATTCTTTTATATTGCGACGTTGGATGCGAGGTAGGTATAGAAAATAAGGAAAAATTTATCGAATGTATAGATTTAGTCAAAAAAGAAAAACTAATGTATACGCGCGCATTAAACTGTTCTGAAATCGCGTGGTGTAAGAAGGATTTATTAGATAATCTTGAAATGAATGATGAAAAATATTTAAATAGCGAACAATTGCAAGCGAGTATAATTTTGCTATTAGTATGTCCCGAAACTCGGAGATTAATTAAAGATTGGTATGATATATCATGCGATTATCATAATATAGATGATTCACCATCTATATCGAAAAATTATGATAGTTTTATAGAACATAGACATGACCAGTCAATATTCAGTTTATTGGTTAAAAAATATAATTTAATTAATGAAAATACACTATTGGAAGAAGTAATATATATATTTAGAAATAAGGGAGGAATATCTAGAATTAAAGAATGGATATCTATTTATGGAACTTCGGCAAAAAAAAGTATGTATACGCCATTTTAGTCAAAAAAAGATATAAGAATTAGACGTATTATATATAATATGGGAGCAATTCCTCTCATATTCAACTTTGCTCTCGTAGCTTAATCGGTTAAAGCGTTGGTCTTATGAGCCAAAGATTGGGAGTTCAAGTCTCCCCGAGAGCACCCTTATTTTTATTGATTATTATAAATACTAATTTTATAATAAAAATTTACGTTATTGGGTATTGGTAAAATAATAAAATATCTTGTTGTATCTATCTTAATGCTGTAATCTCATCATTTTATAATTTTTTCTAAAATATAAAGGGAAAAATAAAAAATGATAGATTTTGGTATTTTATTTTTAGATACAATCTCGCAATGACTGCGTTTGAATCTAAAGAACAGAAACTTTTCTTTCAGATAGATACTATAGCAGAGAGAAATTTTGATAGTATTACCGAGCAAACCAGGAATATCATTGCCGATAAATCAGAAATAGACCCTAAAAACAGAATTACACTTGAAGTTTATGATAATCGAGTTAAAATGTGTAAGTTAGAAAGACTTATATTTACAACATTTAATAGCGAAAATAAAAATAGACATATTTTGACAACATTGAAGGGGAAATATACAGAATTATCGGGGAGTATGCTAGAAATATATGAGAAAGCAGTTAAAAATGAAAAATTAACAGAAAACGAGTATATATTATATGCTAACCAATTAAAAGAAGGGCATAAGTCATTTACAAAGATTTGCGAAATTGGTTTGCGGTTTTGTAAATCTTAAATAATTAGATAGTATCTATATTCTTTATACCAGTTGAAAACAGATATAAGAATTAGGTATATTATATATAATATGGGAGCAATTCCTCTCATATTATATTCCGCTCTCGTAGCTTAATCGGTTAAAGCGTTGGTCTTATGAGCCAAAGATTGGGAGTTCAAGTCTCCCCGAGAGCATCTTTATTTTTATTGATTATTATAAATACTAATTTTATAATAGTTTTACATAAGTTCATATAAATATATTTTGAAATATAAATATAAATGAACAAAATCGCATTTATATTTTTAATATACAATGTTATTAACCACGAAGAATTATGGTATATGTTTTTTAGCAATATAGACAAGAGTCGGTATAGCATATATATACATTATAAATACGATGAGCGTTTAGAGTTTTTGGAAGAATATAAAGTTTCCAAAAATATTCCTACTAAATATGCTGATATTTCAATAGTAAATGCGCAAAATTATATGTTATCAGAGGCATTAAAAGATAAAAATAATACACATTTTATATTCTTGTCAGGTTCTTGTATCCCTCTAAAACCTTTTGAACATATCTATAATAATTTAGAAGAAAGGTATTCTTATTTTCACATAGCGAATCCCGAGGATTGTCTTCCTGATTGTATTTCGGCACTAACATATATAGATATTAAATATTTAAACAAGGCATCGCAGTGGTGTATATTGAATAGAAAACACAGCGAATTATTAGTAAATAATACAGAATATCTAGTGTGGTTTAAGAGTGCTTATGCTGCCGACGAATTGTGTTATATAACCTATTTAACATATACTTACAGAGACAAACTATATGATGAAATTAAGGGAACATCATATAATTCGCCTCCGGAAGTCGCTACGACATTTGCTAATTGGGAAGGAATGGATTATAAATACGCTACAGATAGAGAATTAAAAAATTATATACATATTACACAAGCAGAATTACTTCATTTATTAAAAAGTCCTTGTTTTTTTGGACGCAAATTTAAACCTATAGCGGCACAATCAATTAACAAAGATTTTTATTTAGATTTTGTAGTAAAAAATGTAAAAGGTAAAATATTTTATTAAATTTTCTTATGCTGCCTTGCGCTTCCTGTTCATATTATACAATTCATACCATACTATCATCTTCATATTTTCTCTTTTGACCAATTGAAGGTGGAATATAATGCCTATAAAAGAATACATATTTGTCAGGAATATCCTTGATATTATTATATTTATTCAAAATAATTTCACCAGCACGCTGGAATAAGGTACGTTGATTATCACTATTCATATTATAGTATTATGTTGTTATACTATACATATATAACATATAGTCAATTTTTATTTTTATCAAAAAAAAATAAAAAATATATAATATATACCTAACTAATCTACTGGCATACTAGCATATCTATATTAGACCAGGTTTTTTTCTAGTTTTTTCATGATGATTTTGGCATCACTCATTAGGTCTTCCGTACAATTCTCCTCGCTAAACTCTAGATACCTGCGATGACACGAGGCGCAGATTCGCAAGTTGTTAAGAACGAGCGTCTGCGTATTATTGATAGGATAACAGAATCGCGCATATTTGCCTCCCGAATATGGTTTGAAATAATACATATCTTCGATGCGATTATCATCTTTATTATTTAATGTATAGATAGATGGTTCAGGTTCTTCCATAGTGTTATTACAGGGTCCTGGGCAAATCCTAATATTTGAAAGATCAACTGATATAATATCACCATTGTATTCAAAGATTTGCTTTGTGCTAGCGACAGCAGCAGCGGCGGTCATTGTTCTCTTCTAGGGTCTTGCTGAAGGGTTGCTGGAGTCCGCGAAAAAGATTATAACAGACGAGAGTTTTTAAGATTCTTCTGATTGCTCAATCTATTTGGCGGACAATTAGAGTATTATTATACTATTCATCAATTTTTATACTACCGATGTATTTTTAGAACATATTTTTTTACGATTTTCTTAATAATTCTTAATAATTACTTCGTTCGTCTTTGATTCAGGATTTTTTGAATTAATAGACCTTTTACATAATAATGTTTCTAATGTATAATTATACTCTGTATCTGTAAATACATCACGAACTAATTTTACGTCTGAATTACTCATCATCATTTTAATATCATTATCTTTTAATCTGTGTATTAATGTAAATAGTTCGTTATGTTTATTTATATTAAACCCGTCTTTATTATATCCTACAAATGACGTATTTTTTTCTGGAACATAGGGCGGGTCTAGATATAAGAAATCACCTTTATCTAAATTTATCATAGATTCGCTAAAATCGCAACATGTAAATACAACGTCCTGAATTAGTTCATGTATAATATCCAAATGGTCTTTATTTATAATTTCGGGATTTTTATAATTTCCATAAGGAACATTAAATCCATTAGGGCCAACTCTATAAATTCCTCTAAAACAAGTTTTATTTAAGAATATAAACATCGCAGAACCATTAACATCATTTTTTTCAGCGACACTTAATCTATTATATTTATTTCTAATCCAATAATAGTAATTTTCTTTCGCTTGTTTCGCCTCACATATATCTATAGGTTTTCGGTTTATCTTTCCTTCGTCATTAATATCATTAAAATCATCTACAATCTCTTTAATCGCAGAAAACAATTCATTATGTTTTGTTTGAATATTTTTATAAATATGGATAAGATGTTCATTCAAATCATAAGCGTATATTTTTCCATTTATTTTAATCTTACCATTCTTAACATAAGATAGAGTCGCCAATAATACACTACCGCCTCCTAAAAATACTTCTCTATAATTATTTATTTCAATAGGAAAATTAGTAATAATTTTATCAATTATTTGTGTTTTACCACCAACCCATTTAATTATAGGTTTCACTATATTTACTTTATTAAGATTGCTCATAATATTATATTTATTATATCATTTTATATATTATATCATTTTTAATATATTATATCATTTTTAATATATATATAGTAATAATATAATAATGTATTCTTATTCAATAAAAAATTGATTTATATAATTATATATAATAATTATAATGATGAACTCTGTGAACTTTCAAGATTGGGAACCTGTTGTTTTGAAGAATAGTAAGTCAAAAGCGCAAAAACAAAATAATACTCCAAATCAAGCAGGTCATAAAGAGTATATTAAACTACTCGAAGATGATATTCCGACTTTGAATAAAATTACTCGCGAATATGCGCAGGCAATTGTAGATGGACGCAAGGCACTAAATATTACTCAAAAAGAGTTGGCGCAAAAAATGTGTATTAAAGACAATATTATCAAGGAATATGAAAATTGTAGCGTAGTTAATTTTAATCTACAATTCTATAAGAGAATTCTTAAGGCGCTTAATATTGACCCAAAAACCGTTTTGCAATAGTAATAGTATTGTAATATACCCCCTGTCTATCTTATAAGACACTTTTATTTTTATTCTTTATTTTAATGCTGAATAGTTTAAGAAGGATAGAAGACTAACCAAAGGACATTCAAAAATTTATAAAAATTGATTTACAAGTTTGTTGAAAGGGTGTAAAGATTTTGTGAGTATATAGTTATAAGACAAATGACAAAGTACAAATGTGAAACTTGTCAAAATATTTTTTCACATAAGGGTCATATTAACGACCACAAAAATAACAAACTCTGTTGTAAAAAGGAAAATGTGATTGAAGAACATATAGAGAAAAAAGTTCAAGAGGTTGTAAAAATTGACACAATAATATTATCACAAACACAGACAAGCATTATGGACTATTCAAATAAAACTCGCAAAGAACTCTTTGCGATTTGTAAGGAGAATAACATCACAGGATATAGTAAAAAAAAAAAAGAAGATATTATTAATCTTATTCAAGATAAAGAACCAAAACAAATAGAGATGACAGAAAGCAAAAACGATATAACAAACGATATAATGAATGATATAACAAATGATATATCGAATGATACAAATATTATATTGCTTGAAGAATATTTGAAAAAAGTATCTATAAAGGAAGTTGCTGATAAATTAAATCTATGTATAGGAACAATTAGAAGATGGATTGAATTAAAGAATGTTCCTATACAATATACATTTGACATTTACAAGATACTTTCAAAGGAAATTGATTATAGTAAATACACATCTTCTCTAAAAGACCAGTTCTTTACACCGAAGGATTTAGCAAAAAAATGCTGGGATATATTCAATCGTGAAGTAAAAATAAATATACAAGAATATATCTTTATTGAACCATCTGCCGGAGATGGTAGTTTCTTACATATCTTACCGAATGGTTCTATTGGACTAGATATTGAACCTCGTTCGGCCGGAATTCAAACACAGGACTATCTAACCTGGAAACCAAATATCGCTTCGAATAAATATATTGTATTTGGAAATCCGCCATTTGGATTAAGAGGACATCTTGCATTGAACTTTATAAATCATTCTTATAGTTTTGCTGATTATGTATGCTTTATTCTTCCACAACTATTTGAGAGTGATGGTAAGGGTTCCCCTCGTAAGAGGGTGAAGGGATATAATCTTATTTATAGCGAGATATTGTCTGCTATGTTTTATAGCCCAGATAAAAAAGAGGTCAAGGTAAATGGTGTATTCCAAATATGGTCTAAAAATACATCAAATCCAAAATACACTATAAAAGCAAGTTCTGAAGAAAATATGAAAGTATATTCATTATCTGATGGAGGGACTATTGCATCTACGCGAAATAAAGATATGATTGGTAAGTGCGACATTTATCTTCCATCAACCTGTTTTGGAAAAGAAAATATGAAGATTTATAAGAAGTTTGAAGACCTTCCTGGAAAAAGAGGTTATGGTGTTGTATTCTTTACTGAAAAGGCAGATATGATAAACAAGGCAGAAAACATTGACTGGTCTTCAATAAGTTTCCTATCAACAAACTCTGCGTATAACTTGAGAACATCTATTATATTCTCTCAGTTCATCTAAACAATACTCTTCCTGATAAATGAAGCAATAGTGTCATTAGAAGTAGTTGGTGTAATTTTTACTGCGTGTCCGTTTTCAACACTTATTTCATTTATCTTAACGGTTGTATCCAACTTGAATGCTCCTTTTTTTTTTCTCCAAGTAATAGTCTTTGTTGGAAAGTAGGGTAGTTTCTCCCCGCTCTTGTATGTATTTTCATCAAAGTTTTTGAATATAGTTAGATAAATACACTCTGGAGAAATATCAACAAATAGCATATACTTTGAACCTTTCCAAGGCACTTCTCCAAGTTCGTGTTGGAAACTTGGAGAAGAAGATCCTTGATGTGCTGTCTTGATTTCAATTGGAATACTCATAATTGTTCCATCTCCTTCTCCTCCTCCTTTCTGTTTTGTTTTAGTGCCATTACAATATGCTTCAATACCAGTAGCATTGCATATATTTTCTATAAGTTCTTCCCCGACATTCCCAACATTATTGCTCTGAAGTTTCACCAAGTCCTTATATGGACTATTTTTCCAGATATCTTGTTTATCTTCTTTTTCCTTCTGCTGTTGAATGATACGAATAAGCATATTATGAAGGGATTCGCTATTCATCGTTTGTTCTACTTTTACTTGCGTTACTTGCGTTACTTTCCCTTCACAAGTTTCATCATCAATTTTTACTCTAATATTTGAAAATATAGACCATTTTTTATTCTATCCGATTCTATCTGTATTTCATCCAAATGTTTCCTAATAAGTTATTTCCCAATACTATTACCTCACCATTTTCTTCGCACAGACACACGTTATATATTGCAAAGGTTTCATAAATATCTTGCCATATTCTATAGACACGACTTTTCTATTTTTATCCTCACATAATTCTCCAAGCCTAATATATTTTTTGCCTTGAAAACAATGCTCTCAACTTTCATATACTCTTTCATTTTGTCCGTAGTAATTACTACATCTTTTTCCCAAAAATTACTGAATTATCTATATTCTTTCTTCGCTGAAAAGAAAGTTATAAAAAAATTATCAAGAAGCATTTTACTCATAGCGTTTGTAGGATGTAATATCTGTAACATCTGTAATAACTGTAATAAAATAATCTAATGTCCGTTAGTAAATTTTTCGCTTTATATGGCTCGTGTTAGCTCGGACTAATCGGAATCGTTTGATGTTTCAGAAGATGAATCATCGGAGTTTTCAGAGTTATCTACGGAACCTCCGCTGCTATTATAGGGTTCGAAACCTGAACTCATTGGTTCGCTGGTATTTTTTAATATATGCGGATCAACCAATGTTTTTTTCGATATATTGTTTAATTTACTATAGTCATTATCTGTAATACCTATCATAGATAAGATATCCGTATTTTCGTCCATTGAAAAATAAATTAAAGTCATAGAAAATACATATATTATAGTAAATACAATGATATTATTTGCTGTTAGTAAATCGTTCGAAATATTATATGTTTTATCGGGATTTTCATTTTGTTCGCTATTTATATTTATATAATGATAAATACTAAATAATATTATAGAAATACAAGAAGCATACAATACTAATATATACATTATCTATTTATTTTTTTTATATTTCTTATATCAAATATTACGCGCCTAAAATATCTAAAGGATTACTTTGATTACTAGGATTTCTTTGATTTCTCTGTGAAACATTTATTTATATAATCTAAAATACTCTTGGGTTCCTTGAATTTTGCGACTATAGTCTTTTTATCCTTTTCTTCAATCTTTAACTGCGCCTTTAATTCTTTTATTTCTGCCTTATTTTTTTTATTATCATATTTCTCTATTCTATCTTTAATATCTTCGATATTTTTATTAATTCCACTCAATTTATCTTCTAGATTTGATGTACTTACATCAATATTACATATAATATCATTCATTACAGGATAAGCGAACTGACTCTTATCATTACTTCTATCAATATAACTTATTAAACCCGCCATGTTATTCATCAATTCTAGTATTTTGCCATCAACGATTATTCCATTATCATTACAATATTTTTTCTTAAACATTTCAAAGTCTTCGGGCATTCTATTATCATTTTCTAACAATAAATTAAGTATTTTTATAGAACTCATGGGGTCTTCTGTAATTGGCGTAGCGGACATGAGAATTAATCTCAATGATTCTTTGCCGGACGCAGAATACGATTTTTGTATCATCTCCTGGAGAACTGCCGGATTAGGTTTTTCTATAGCGGATAACGAATTACTATATATTTTATGAATCTCGTCAATTATAATTAATGTTTTCTTAAATGGATCTTCTTTACCATTGATTTTAACCATTTTATGATAGAACTTATTTTTGCCCTTAATCATATTAGTAAATTGTTTGTAAGATATAGGTTGTATCCAACTGTCTCCTAATAACTCTAATCTTTTTGATTTAAGTTTAGGTATTTCTTTTATCTCGCCGCTTTTCAATTTTTCCTGTATTATTACATTACATATATTATCGAACATATTTTTCCATATATCTTCTTTAAGCGTATGGCGCGTTACCCATAATATAGTATATCCCTCTTTGTTAAAGGTATTTGTCGCGGTTGCGATAGCGGTACATGTTTTACCAGAACCTACACTGTGATATAAAAATATACCTTTATAAGGAGATTGCGGGGTTAGATACTTTTGAACAAATAATTGCGTATTAGAAAAGGTTACTATCTTCTTATCATCGTCCTTCTTTAAATCCGCTATACATTTATTTTCTATAATAGGAATATCCCAATAATATTTTTTATAATTTTTAGATATGTATTTATTCAATTCTATAATATTTAATTTAGTTGCCGGAGGTTTTTCAGTCTGCTTATATTCTTTCATTGTTGTAAAAATATATTTATAGACTTCATTATAATTTTCAGTAGTTATCTTGTTTATCTTGTATATGTCATCGAGTTTTTCTAATATTTTATTTCCGTGTTTCTTAAAAAACGAATATTTATTTTTCCATATTTCGTTTATGGCGTTGCAGAAATCCTTACGTTTATCTATTTTTTGACATAAAAATGCTTTAGGTAATTTCTGATTAAATGCCTTAATTAATATTTTATCCTCTTCATTAAATCTAATTTTCTTCTTAAAAACCCCTTCCCACGACTTATTACCTATTTTATTATCATCGCCTGAACTAGATTTTTTAAAAACCGGTAATTCCTTAACATATTCTATTTTAATAACATGAAGAGCAGCAGAAATTAATACATTTTCCGGATTAAAATCATCCGTTTTATATTCTAGAATACCTATACAATTTTTGTCACAATTTATATTATCTACATCATTTCTAAACGAGCCGCGAATATTATTAATTTTAATAACACTTTTATTATTTCCAAATCCCATATTATTTCTTATATAGTTTAGGAATCTGTTATTTTTTGTAGTAATATAATGAATATTCTCTGTAAGTGGTAAATCTACAGCAGCGGCTATCATTATATCTTCTAATTCCGCTACAAAATTTAATATGCTTATATTTTCATTACTGTGTTTTATAAATAAATCATGAACCGTCATATTATCATCATATTTAATATTATATCTATAGATGTTTAGCGGCCATCCTATGTTAGGTATGAAAGGTAATCCAGATTGCCCGCAATATCGCGTACCTCTTCCTACAACTTGCGTATTTTCTGCTTTTGTTATAAGAGGTTCCAAAATATGCATGTATTTTACATCAAAAACGTCAATGCCCTCCTTAAATCCCGAATCTAAAATTATAAAACGCATATTTTTACCATTTATATTATCTTTTTCCCCAGATTCACGATTATTCATAATAGTCATCATGTTTTTCTTGAGTCCCATAGTCAATGGTTTTTTATTAACTACAGATTTTGTCAATAATCCAAAAGTATTATAATTATCAGCGACATCGTATTTGGTCTTTATTACACCCTTGTTATATATAGGTTTGTAGTTATTCGCTATCATGGCAGAAGCGACCATTTTAGCCCCGCTTGAACCATCAACGTCGCTATATATAATATGTTTATAATATTTGCCTTCAGACGCCATATCTTTTTCATCTAATTCCCTGATTTTATCTAACATATAATTAATTTTAGGAGACATTAGAGGTAAGTCTTTCAAAACGCTATCGGGATTAAACTTATCAGAATCAAATTTATATTGAGGTTTAATATGCGCCCATGTACTTGTATTACGAATACATAATGCTTTTTTTGGTATATTATTATTCATAATTCTATAATAAATAAATATTATTAAATAAAATTAAAGAGAAATTAAAGTCATTATATAAACATATAATGATATTATTATATACTATTTTAACTAATAAATGCGAACGGAATTAATCCAAAAACCTATAAAGGATATTATTGATAAATATCAAATTCCCGAATTACAGAGATTAGTAGATAATGAACATATTAATAATATGGTCGAAGACCAAAAGAATGAATATAATAAGTACAAGACATTTTCCATGCTCCAGAGTTTTACAATCGCTTATATAGTAGATGAAAATAAAGGGTATATATTAGATGGACAACATAGAGTAGAAGCGTATTCGAGATTAAAGAAAGAAGGTTATGATATTGATAATATCCTCGTGCCTATTGTTAAATATAATGTAAATAATATTGACGAAGTAAATGAATATTTCAAAAAAATAAATAAACATTCGCCTATTAAACCGATTTTAAATCTAGTTCATTTAGAAAAGATAATTTTACAATCTTTAGTAGATAGATTTACGACGCATTATTTCAAGGGAGATTATGTTGATAGCATTATTGGAAACGTTGATAAAAATTATCAATGCCCTCATATATCTCTAAATGATTTGGGAAAACATATAAAGGCAAGGGATATAATTGGAAAATTAAAGAGCGACAATAAGACAGAAAAGGATTTGATTAATTATATATTAAAGGTTAATGATTTTTTAGAAAGTATTGCGGCGAATCAATTAGACCCTACATATACTAAAAGATTCGAAAAATGTAAAAATAAAAAGGAGAAGGAGCGCTGTAATTATGTATGTTATTTAGGAGTTTTCAAAAACTACGAATGGTTAGATTTAGCAGTACATGCTTTAATAAATTCTTATGATATCGGAAAAATAGGTATTAAATTTTTTCAAGATATTTTAATTAAAAATGATAGGAAAACCATTCCTTATGATTTAAAGAAAAAAGTATGGAATAAATATAATAACAATGATATGAATGGTAAATGTTATGTGTGTGATAAAAAAATAGATTTTAGAGATATGGAATGCGGGCATATAATAGCGCACGCATTAGGTGGAGAAATCACGTTAAATAATTTACAACCAACATGTAAAACATGTAATCGCGATATGGGAGTTATGAATCTAAATGAGTATAAACTGTTATTCAAATAAATAAAAAATTGATTATTATTTTTATTAAATTTATTATCATATTAAATGCCGATGATTGCTAATATTTTCCGTATTACTTTCTTCATATTTATCGCAGTATATGAAGTAGTATCTTTTAAAAGACCTAATATTATGAGATGCCCGAGTTATCCCAATATAAATCACGTATATAATTATACTTATGGATTTCAATCTGTTGATAATGTAGTCTATGATAACTATAGACTCATAATTAATGATAAAAAAAAGAGAAATCTTTATCTCCGATTGCGTGAAAATATGGTTAATAGAAATGTATATATGTAAAAAACATAAAATATAAAAATAAAGAGAATTAAATAAGCATTATATTTTATTTTTTTTGCTGTGTGTATCCTCTACAGGATATAATATCCGAAGATATTATAGATTCTTTAGGAGTTGATTGCTGTGTGTATCCTCTACAGAATACTAACATATTGCTATGTCGTGTAAATATTAGGGTAAATTGCTGGGTGTATCCTCTACAGAATACTAACATATTGCTATGTCGTGTAAATATTAGGAGTTGATTGCTGTGTGTATCCTCTACAGGATACTAATATCCGAAGATATTATAGATTCTTTATTGGTAAATTGCTGGGTGTATCCTCTACAGGATACTAACATATTGCTATGTCATGTAAATATTAGGGGTTGATTGCTGGGTGTATCCTCTACAGGATACTAACATATTGCTATGCTATTATGATAGTATATCGTTATATTCTTATATCAATTTTTATAAATATTTTCAATAGATTTTATAAATACTTTTTTTTCGCCAGATTCTAGTTTATCCCAATTAATTTTAGAAATATTTAATAATATAATATTAATAATTAAATTACCTCCTAAAAGCCCTTTATTATTTATGATATATTTGTTCAACGTAAATGAAGGTATATCTATATTTATATAATTATTATCTATATATTTTATTGTTTTACACGAACCTTCTAGGTAATCTTTGAGATTTATAAATAAATCTATTAATAAATCTATGCGGTCGTTTGTTATTTTATGATTATATTCGATATTTTTATTATTTAATCTATAATTATCATAATCAAAGTCATCGCAGAATTCGCTAGAATTATCAGTATTATCAGAATCCGCACTAGAATTATTAGACACATCTATATTCGATGAATCCGAATTATAAGAAACACGCGTTTTTTCTACATTTTTAATATTTGATATCATCATTTTAATCTCTATTTCATGCTCTATTCCATCATCGTCTATATACTGCCTTATAAAAACAGGGTATTCTTTTTTACATAAAATACTAAAATTAAATGGTTTTTTAACTCCTTTCAATAATATCCTTATCTTTTTATTTTTATCAGTATATAAATCCAAATAATTAACTGGAAGTATTATACTATGTTTTATTATTTTGGAAGAAGGATTGTAATAATTTTTAGTTTTTAAACCTTTAGTTAAACCTTTGGTTAAAAAAATATTAGCGAGATTTATAAATGTGTTTTTAATAGCATTTTTATCATTAAAATAATTACTATACATATCTTCCCAAAAATTAATATCTACATTATCAAACTCTCCAAAATCTTCCGAATTAAAAAAATTATCATTATCAAAATTATGACAAGAGTCATTTTTATCATCACCGGTATATATTCTCAATCTTCCGTAATTATCAAAATCTTCTAGCGCTCTTTTATATGCTAAACATGCTTTTTTAAATTTTTCTATTTTCCTATTTTTTTCTTCGGCATTTTCTATTTTTACTAGTTTATCAGGATGACATTCTAATGCTATTTTTTTATATATTTCCTTAATATCTTCTTTGGTATATTTTGAAATCTTATTAATATCTAATCCTAAAATTTCAGAATACATTTTATGTTGTTGTATATTATGTTAAATAATATTCATAATTTATTCTTTATATTATATAATCCTCGTAAAATGTATAATTTAGTAATCGCTAATTCTATTCGTATTTCTTACAAAATCATCGTCTTTCATTTTACGAACAAACATTAGTTTATTTACAGGACAGGGCGAAGGCTTCTTTTGTAATACAAAATCATAAGATTTCGCGATATTTACCATAGGATTACCTTCATATGTCATAAGAGACATGTATTTTTTGCTAATAGGACATATTAGTAGAGCATAGCCTAATAATATTTTTCCTAATTTTTTACCTCGCATACTTTTATCAATATAGACCTCTTGAATATAAAATGTATCCGTATTACTCTTCGAATTATCGTCTATGATAAACGCCCTATTTTTTTTAATTATCAAAAATCCTATCATTAAATTATCGGCATATAATCCATACATTTGGTTTTTTAAAATAAAATCATCGACCTCATTTACAATACTTTTAGGTGTGTAGGTATCTTGTGTTCTTATTTTATAATAGTAATATTGAAGATAAGCCATCAGTCTATCTTTATTCGCCCTTAATACAAGTCTTACTACGATTTTTTTGTTATGAGCATCATGATATTCCTTAATACTTTTATTATAAAGTCGCATCAATTCATTGTACTCTTCTTTATCTTCTTCAAGAAGACTTTGCGATTTATTAACAGATATTAGTTTATTCAATAAATGCCCAGAATTATTATCGACGAACATTTTAACTCTTTCAAAATAGAGTTTCTTTTTAACATCTATAGTTTCTTTCTTATCTACTGATATATCCATATATGATAGAAAGTGAACTGGAACTGAAGATGCGAATTTAAATTTTTTCTCCCAATCTTTAAAGTTAGATTTGGAAACTTCCATTTTAATAAGCGGGTCATTAAATGAATTGCTAGATTTACTCATATTATCCTATTTCCTATTTCCTATTATAATAGCAGTTATTTAATTATAATATTTTTAGTCATTTTTTTAATTATTTTATATATGATTTTGTCATCTATGTATATCTATGTATATCTATGTTTTATGAGTATATGGAATATATTTGAAGATAAATTTGCGCATATAATAAATGATAATGTTGAATATAACATACTGCTAAATAGGATACTATTATCTCAAAATAACACCTTATTATATTCTTCAATCGGTTTTCCCATAGATTTATTTGCGGATTTAATAATTAAGAAAAAATTTAACATAAAAAATAAAATATATAGAAGCGAACATGTATGGGATAAAACACTAATATATAACGAAAATAGTAATTTTATAGAATTAGATATTATGAATCCGGAAAATTATAAAAATATTGATAAAATAACACCATTTCTACTCCATATAATAAAACATAAAAATATAGGATTTGAAAAGCATTTTATAATTATAAAGAATATTGAATTATTATCAAAATTATTTTATGATTTTCGCATTCTGCTAGAGAGATATTCGAATAATATAACATTCTTATGTACTACGCATTATATGTCAAAAATAGAATCGCCTATTAAAAGTCGTTTCAATAGTTTTAGAATACCTTTATTTACTTTTGAAGAAATTAATAATATATTTGTAAATTATCTTAACATATCAATGAGAGATGAATTGGCGATTCTTAAAACGCGTAATATTATCAAGGCGCTTTTTATATCTCAAATTGAAAATAGTCCTAGTGCTGAAGAGATATTAACTGAAGACTTTATGAAATATAATTATCCTCCGTTTTTTGATTTCATCAAGACTTATGATAAAAATAAAAATAATATGGAAGATATTAGATATTTATCTAATAAATGCTGTCAATATAATATATCTATCAACAAAATTATAGAGGATTTTCTAATCATAGTAGATCACGGGGATTATTATCTACGCATAAAATATTCTAAAATACCAAAGAAGCAATATGAGAATATAAAAATTAATGAGAAAATGAAGATAATAGAAATTGGAGCAAATATAGAATATATGTTATCTCAAACTAATAAATCCAAAGAACCTATATATATTGAAATGCTGTTATGTCATCTGCTTTTTTAATCTGCTGGTTCATCTCTAGGATATGAAATTCCCTTATTATAACCTTTCATAGTTATATACTTTAAATCACTATTATATACATCTTTTTTTTCAAATTTAAAATTATTAAATATGATATTTGCCGCTATAAATTTATTACACTCGTATTTCTTATCATATATAATAGTCATATAAATATATTTTATATTTTTCACGTAATTATCTAAAAAATCATTGTATAACTGCGCTCCTCCAATAACAAAAGCGCTCTCTATAATTTCTTCTTCTTCAACATATTTTAAAGATTCTTCAATATTCTTAAAAATCTTTACATTTTCTTTATCACCCTCCTTTAATTCTTCGTCAATCTCTCTAGATATTTTATCGTAATCTATCGAACTGATTATAATATTTATTCTATTAACAAGAGGTCTTTTAGGTAATGAATACCATGTATTCTTTCCCATAATTACACAGTTCTTTTTCTTATTGTCATCTACAGCAGTTGTTATATTTTTAAAATGTTTTAGTTCGTTCGGAATATGCCAGCACATTTTATTATCAAATCCTATGCCATAATTAGTACTAGTAGCAACTATTATATTTATATTTTTACCTTTGCTCACGCTTTTGATATCCTTTACTTTATCATCTATTACATTAGCCATTAATAATATATAATAGTATATCTTTATATTACCTACCATCTCAATAATATAAAGAGAATCTGTAATCCTCTTATAGCGACATAAATACTCGTAGAAATTACTATATTTTCATGAGCGTTTTCAGGATTATTAGTTTCTCTTAATTCGTTATTGAATACTGAACAATTTATCATAATAGGTAAGTTATACAATTATATAATAATGTGTTTCCATATCTTATATGGTTTGATATTCATATATCATCGTAGCAATCATAAATATTGTTAGTTTTTATGGGTATTTATGGTAATGTATGGGAAACCAAAAAATCTTAAAAATCTAATTTTAAAATTTGAGTACATAACTTTTTATTTTCTAATATTCCAAAAGTTTTCTAGAAATTTCTAAATAAAAAAAGTTATGTACTCAAATTATTCTTTAAGTTTTTTGAAAGAATCTTGATAGAACATAGAGTCTCTAAAAGGGTAGCCCATGCCATAGGCATGCCTTAAGAGACTTCTCTATAGCCCTTTATGGTAATGTATATGATAATGTATGGGAAACCAAAAAATCTTAAAAATCTAATTTTAAAATTTGAGTAGCGTAAGCGTATAACTTTTTATTTTCTAATATTCCAAAAGTTTTCTAGAAATTTCTAAATAAAAAAAGTTATGTACTCAAATTATTTTTAGAAAAAATTAAAATTTCCTGGTTAAGATTATATAGACCAGATTACATTTGATTATATTGGTCGTTCATAATATTATATACGCGCTCCTTATATTCTAATACTGTCTCTCCCTCCAATAAATCTACCATATCACAAACCCTAATCTTTATTTTATAATTTTGAACCAAGAAAAGTTTTAAACATGAATGAAGCATAGACTCTCCATTATCAGAATTATGATGAAGAGAATTATCCTCGTATTTAATTACTACAGGCAGTATAGAATATCCTTCTACAAATGCTCCTTTTCCACTGAATTCCGTAATATTTCCAGGAATTTTAGGAATATTGCCTGAACCAGGTGCTATGAATATTACTGGGTCTCCTGCCTTGCGATTATCAACACGCTGTTTTATTATGGCACTAGTTTTTCCCTTTTCTACATAGATACTTCCATATTTTTCATTATTTTCATCTGTATATCCGAATATATTATATAAAATTGTTCTTAAAATTACATAGCAGCCGCGCGGAAAAGCGCTCGCTAGTACAAAACCATCTGCCAAAGTAGTATGATTAAAAGTACATATAAATTTCTTATCGGTATATAAATAGTTCATATATTTGACAAAATCCTCTTTTGGCAAATCAATATTTAAAGATAGTACAAACATCAAAAACTTCCCAAAAATCAATATTACAGACATCACGCTACTTTCATCTTTAATAAAATGTAAAACTATATTTGAGAATCTTAATAATATTAATAAAAATACTATTCTGAATGGAACTAAAATATATAAAATTATAGTTTTAATTAAATTAATAATATCGTTCATTTTATTATTATATACATTAAATAATATAGCATTATCGCGCAGATATCAAACATGATTTTTATACATTAATGTAGTATATTTTGGTATATCGATATTATAGTATTCTTTATTCGCGTACTTGTTGTTTTTAATCCATATCCTCGCAATATAATATAATTTCTTCGGACTTATAGAAACGCCATTGATATTATTCATTACATCATCGCTGCTACCTATAGTTTCTCCCAAAATACTCGCACATAATTCAAAAAACTTTTTTTCAAAATCTTCCGGAGATATTTTAAACGACAGGCAACCACCATTTATATTAAGTTCATCCTCGTATCTTGGAATAATATCTGCCCTCATTATAAAAAACATTCCTTTTTTAAACAGTTCCTTATATCCCTTGAAATATCGCGCATAATCTTTAACCGTAGATATCTGCCCTATAATTTTATAACTTTTATCATCCCAATTAATATCGTAGGGATCGTGAAAATATATAGACCAACAATCATTTAAAAAAATATCGTTATTATCATTCATATTATATAAAATATATATTAATAATTCTTATATATTAGGATTGATAGATATATAAGAATTATTATAATAATAATAATATAAAATCAAATGAAAATTACGAAACACATTTCTTTCTATTTTTTAATTGATAGAATTATGTATATCAATAATATTATTGATGAAACGAATAAATATGAATATACGACAGATATTTTCATTCATACGAACAATATAGATTTACGCGAAGGGATGTTTAATAATTATACGAATGGATATATCAAAATAATTTATCATGATTTGTCAAATACTCACCCTTTTTATTTAACTTGGAAATGTAGAGAATTATTACAACAACAAAGAGACGATTATGATATATTTATATACATAGAAGATGACATATTAGTTCCATACAAAGCAATAAAATATTGGTTAAAATATAGCCAGGGGCTATTAGAATCGAATTATAATTTAGGATTTGTAAGAATTGAAGTGGAGGATGGTATCGAATATATAACAGATTTATATGGAGAACGACTCGATACCTTTATTGACTTAAATGAACAAAAATATTGCGTTAATAATAAAAACCCATATTGTGCCTTTTGGATTTATACTAAAAATGAGTTTAATAACTTTGTAAATAGTAAATATTATAACATTAATAATATATCAGGTTATAACATAAGAGAACAAAGTGCTATTGGATTACATGGAACCAACACTGATTATTATAAGAATACTTTAATTCCAATTGTAAATAATAAATTACACGAAGATTGTAAAATATATCATATGCCAAATAATTATGTTCTTAATAAAAATACGCCATTCGCAACTATAAAATTTAATGAAGCGCTAAAATTGCTATAATTAAAACAGGCACACGCTATTTTATATATAAGAGGTTCTTATAATTTTGTAAAAAGATAATTCAGTTATATGACAATTTTCATTGAGAATATAATTTATTGGAGTTATTTTTTCTAAATCGTGTTTTATATTACGACGATTAATATTTGCGCATTTTCTAATAACCTTTTGAAAATCTGCGAGGTACTTGTGAGGAAATAAATAAAAATTATCACAAATAAGATTAGTTTTCTCTAAAATACTAACGATATTTATTTTATCAAAATCTATATTACTATTTGCGAAATCTTTTTGAAATAAAAGGTCAAATCGCGTAATAAGTACTAAATCATATTCTCTTCCTTCGTTTACGCACAAATCTATAACAGACCCTAGCATTTTATTTCTTGACAATACGATATCTTCACAATCTTCGCAATCTTCGCAATCTTCGCAATCATTTATAAAAGTACATTTAACAGATTTATATTTGTCAGTAAATTCTTGTATATCCTTGTCTTCGCTAAAACTATTAGTAGTTATATATACATCTATATCATATCCTTTACTTTTGAAATATTCAAATATATATTTCTGATAATTATCATAACTATTATTATAATCCACTGAATATAACGTTCCATACTGCCAATGCCTGTTTATTTCCAATGAAACTCCGAATAATAATAATGCCAATTTCATATATATAATATATAGAATATATTTATATTATTATCATATTATCATATAAAATCATATAGAATAAATTTGTTCTAAAATAGTAAAAAATATATAAAAATTGATTAAATTAGATTAAAAATTATAACGTAAATATGAGAAAAAACACGAGTAAATTAGTTGTTAGAGGTTATTATAATTACTATCGCGCTATAATATGAAAAGACAATCTGTCAAGAATCCGCAAAGAGGAATCGCTCATATATAGTGTAGTCAAATTTTGTAAGAGGTAATTATTATAACTATCGCGCTATATATGAGAAGACAATCTGTCAAGAATCCGCAAGGAGGAATCGCTGATTTATAGTGTAGTCATCTAGTGAAATTGTGTTTTTATTTTTTTGTTGTTGATATTTGAAATGCCGGAAATGCTATTCCGTTGCCATTTTTCCAGCGGAGCAATATATCTATTTGTTTTCCAGAAGCAGAATAAGCGATATACTTGAACTTTTCAGGATACTTCTCCCACCTAACAAGATTATAATCATCTATATTTACTATCTGTTTATAGATTTTGTTATTTTTATACAACATATATATTTTATTTTTTTGTGTTTCTATTAAATATTCTGAAAGAGCAGTAATATTGAGATTCGCTATATTTATAAAATTCTCTCTACTAATTTTATCAATAGAATTTGATAGATTATAGAATTCAATAGAATCTTTATATCCTGTATATTGGCTGCTTTTATTACATCCTTGATAATAAATGTCCTGAAAATATTTCATACATTTAGGTTTATTGCCGTGTATTTCGGCAATATATTGAGAACGCGGGGGATACTTAATATCTGCTGTCGATATTAGTTTTGGAAGATAGTTATCATAATAATATTCTTCATATGAATGAGACAAATATTTGCTAGTTTTTACAGGAGATACGAATTGCGGCACTTCATCTATATTTTCGGCATTGAATTTAAGTTCGATATTGTATTCTATATTATTCACGATTATTGTGAAGTCATAATTGTATTTGCGACCTCCGCGATGTATCAATGATATAGAATAGATATTATTATGTCCTATCAAATCGTAGATATAACTTTCTACGCTTTTCTTAAGATTATCCCAGCGCCTCGAGTATTTATAATATTCTATAGGTATTTTGTTATTTATTATAGCACCAATAATATTTTCTCGCGTTTTATTATTTTCATCATTATACTTTTTATCAGATACTATGAATGCATTAATATCCTTATAAAATATCTTAATTATTTGATTCTTTTTACACTTTTTCGTTTGATAATTACAGCAAGGCAAATTATTAAGTTTATTGAGATATTTCTTAAACATAACAATATATATTTACATTTTAACTATTATACAGTATCATTTTTTATAATCCGTTTCAATAAAAAAATATAAAAATATATATACATATGCGTGGATGTATGTGTGCGCTATTCCGCATAGACCCTTATATATATCATATCTGCTTATATATGATATGCGCCAAATCATCTGGGATGTTATCAGGTAGGATTTTTTTCATATAAAGAGAATACATCGCAAGATTTTTAGTATAATCCTCGCACGATTTTAATTGTCTTTCAAGTTTAAATATTTCATCTTCTATCAATTCAGATAGCAAATCATTGTCTATCATTACTACATCCTCAATAGAATACATACTATTCTCTATGTGCGCGTCCGTCGATAGATTATAGCACATTGTGGGATAATTAAGCATATGCGTATCTTCGCAATCATAACTATTAGTAATATAAAGATTTTTCCAAATAGTTTTTTTCCTAATACTATATCCGTCCTCGCTAATATTTAACTTTGCGGGGTCGTCAGTCAGCATGAGACTGATAATATAAATTTTATACAGTATAGGATATTTTTCCATATCATCTTCCGCGATAACCAATAGCGGAATTCCTCCATAATCCTCGTCGTCGCCATAATTATCATTTAAATTCACATATACGTTAATAACCTTTTCATCTTTTACAAAGATTACTGTGTTTGTAACACGATTGCTGTGATAATTATAGCAGGTGAAAAGCATCCTCGAGAATTAAATGCGAAAGTAGGGTCTGTTCGCGGTGTGTTGCGTTGGTGGCCGTAGAGCGTATTCGAAGGCTTATTAAGGCTTTTCGGGGTGGCTCTATCAAATTGTTTGGTAGGCGATAAAAATAAACTGAAATTCTTATCAATTTTTATAATTTTGCTATTTGTAAAGAACATATTTATGATAAAAATATAAAAATATATACCATGTAATACCATGTAATACAATGTAGCATATTATAAAATATTAAGAAGAATCATATTAGTCAAATCATCAGGGATGTTATCTGGTATAATTTTTTTCATATAGGATGAATACATCATAACTGTATTAGTATAATCTTCGCAACACTTCAGTTCTTTTTCAATCTTACATATTTCAATTTCAATTAAACTAGATATCAACTCTGGTCTTATCATTACTACGTCTTTGATAATATACATACTATTCTCTATATGCGCGTCTGTTGATAGATTATAGCACATAGTAGGATAATTACTCATATACGTATCTTCACAATCATAGTAATTAGTAATATAAAGATTTTTCCAAATAGTTTTTTTCTTAATACGATACCCATCGTCGGCAACAATTAATTTTGTAGAGTCATAAGTTAAGAAGATACTTATAATATATATTTTGTACAGTGTCGGATATTTTTTCATATTTTCTTCTGTGATAACTAATAGAGGAATTCTTCCAAAATCCTCATCGACGCCAATATTATTATATAAATTCACATATACGTTAATAACGTTTTTATCTTTTACAAAGATTACTGTATTTGTAATACGATTGCTGTGATAATTATAGCAGGTGAAAAGCATCCTCGATAATTAAATGCGAAAGTAGGGTCTGTTCTTGTCTGGTAGCAGTGAGTAGCGTTGGTGGCCGTAGAGCGTATTCGAAGGCTTATTAAGGCTTTTCGGGGTGGCTCTATCAAATTGTTTGGTAGGCAATAAAAAGAAACTGAAATTCTTGTCAATTTTTATAATTTTGCTATTTTTAAAGAACATATTTATGATAAAAATAAAATATAAAAATATATATTATATACAATGTAGCACTATGTAGCACAATGTAGCATATTATAATAGATTGCGAAGAATTATATTAGTCAAATCATCAGGGATTTTATCTTCTACAATTTTTTTCATATATGACGAATACATCACAAATCTCTCATTATTATCTTCGCAAATTTTCAACTCTTTTTCAATTTTATTCGCTTCGTCGTCAATCAATCTCGAAAGCAATTTATGGTCCATCGAAACGACATAACATATAATATACATTTTACTCACAATATCACCTATTGTCGATAGTTCATATGACATTGTAGGATAAGAATACATGTAAGTATCATAACAATCATAATATTTAGTGATGCGAATATTATTCATGTTCGTTTTTTTGCTAATACAGTATCCATATTCATCTTGAATTAACTTTGTCGGGTCTTCAGTCATCAGGATACTAGTCATATATATTTTATATAATGAGCGGTAATTTTTGATATCTTCTTCTGTAATAACAAACAAGAGTTTAATATTATCATAACTTACATTCGCATATACATTAATAATATTCTTATCTTTGATAAAGATTACAATATTAATCTTACGGTCGCTATGATAATTATAGCAGGTGTAGAGCATTATCTATATTGATTCGCTAATGTATTCGCTACAGATCTTCTTCGACTCTGTCTTAAAAATCTGCGGAGACTTATGGGCGACTTGTGAAAGACGGTTGCTGCTGTTTCTTTGGTCGGCAATAATACTAATCCTGGATTAGTATCAATTTTTTAATTTTATTATTTATAAAAGAACATTTTTATGAATATCACGAACATTATGAATATTCTTCGTGATATATAGGTAATATATAATTAAGTTCTGTCGTATTTATTGCGTTATTTCCAAAATATAATTTTATAAATTCTTGCGTTCGGTTGTCATTAAGAGAATTTATTATTTTTTCATATTTGCCGATAAGCGCATCTTTATCAATAGATTCCCGATATCTTATACAGATTAAATGATTTTCTATCAAATACTCTTCGCAATTATCATAATAATCGCTAGATATTAGACAATATTCAAATTTATAATTTCCAACTCCATAACCCCTATTAATAATGAGCAATGGTTCCTTAATACCCTTCTTTAATATGTGATTCTTTTTTTTCCCATCCGCATATTTTTTATAAATCAATTTATTATTTTTAATATCACCGCTATATATTAATCGCGTTTCGCTCTTGTCATCTGTTAATATGTCCTTACATTGATTCCATACTACGCTGCCCACATTAACTTTAAAACCTATATCCGCCAAACTATAAGATTCCTCATATAAACTCTTTAATATTTTAATATTCTCTTTGATGCCAAATATAGTATATTCCTTTATTCTAATTATATATTCTTCATTATTATTATTATTATCGATAACATCGATATTTTCTTGCGCAATATCTATTTTTTCTATGATAAATAATAATGTTTCCTGTTCCGTTTCTATATATTTATCATTACAATAAGTAATACTAATTATTTTAAAATGCTTTGATATATATGCGCGCATTTTATCATAGTATAAACAATTTAAGAAGTTTAATGGTAATACAAAACTTAATATCCCGCCAACATTTAATAATTCAAGTGATTTAATTATAAATATTATAAATATATTGGGACGACCTTCAAAATATTCGTAATATTTTTTATCTACATCTCCCTTTTTCATTACATAATAAGGAGGGTTCCCAATAATCAAATCAAATTTAATATTATCAGCGACCGCATTATATTTTAGAAAATCGGCATTTATAATATTCAGCGTATCTGTTTTCATATTTACAATGGAATCATATATTACCTTATTATATTCTATTGCCTTTATTGATGCGCGAGGAAATCTTTTAGTTAATTCAATAACATATTCACAAGAACCGCAAGAAGGTTCTAGAATATTTCCGCACCATTCTCGCGTATATTTAGAATACGCTTGGATTATATCTAGAGAACTAATTACAGTATCCGGGGGTGTAAAATATATCCCGCCATTTTTTTTGATATCTTTCGAAAACTCTTTAGTGAGTTTATAAGATAATTCACTAAAATCGCGAGACATTTTATAATTATCTATTATATCAGTTATATGAGTTATTATATAATTATAATAATAATATCAATTTTTAACTATACATAACTATACATAACATACAAGATATAGTAAATATAATGTAAAAGATATATAATATAGATAACTAGATATAATGATATGATAATATAAGATATGTAAAATATTAGATTAGCGATATACAAGATATAAGAATAAAACGCATTATATATCATAATATTATGTTGAGATTTTTTATATTTGCTTCTATATTATATTGTACTAATAGTTTCTCTATTTCATCCTGTCCTTCTTATCTAAAATTGAATAAACAAACTTTTGTAAAACCGGCAAAGTTGGTAAATCGAGTAAATTCAAAATATAATAGAAATTTAGCAGTAGCGCTTTCTAAAAAAGATGATAATGATGTAAATATCAATGCTTTCAATAATATTGATGTTGATAAATCTGGAAAACTAGATATTTCAGAACTGGAGTTTTATTATGGAAAAAATAATTATATGGACATCGCAGATGTTAATAATGATAAGGAAATCGATTATCTAGAATTCAAAAGATTAATTAATATTAAAAAGTTTGGTTTGCGAAATGGTGGCAATTTATTTGTTAGGAATGCTATTAATTTCGGACTTCTCGATAAAAACTCTATTTTGGCAGACGGAGAAGCGTCGGTATTTATAGGAAATAAAGGGTTCGACCCTCTCAATTGTTCAACGAATATCAATACATTGAGGAGATATCGCGAAGCAGAGATTAAACATGGAAGACTCGCGATGTTGGGAAGTGTAGGATGGCCTATGGCAGAAATGGTTCACCCATATCTATCTAATCTAATGAATAAGGAGAGTTTGCTTACTTCGGGTGGAAAAGTACCTTCGCTATTAAACGGAGGGTTGGACAAAATTAATCCGGTATTTTTCATGGCGATAATTGTGCTTTCTGCTACTCTCGAATCTATGAATATCAATAAAAATTATAATGTAGATAGTATTCCAGGAGATTTAGAATTTGACCCTCTGAAACTCTATAGTACAAAGAGTGTAAAAACAAAACGAGAACTAGAATTGAAAGAATTGAATAATGGACGTTTGGCGATGATTGCCATTACTTATTTTGCGATTAGCGAATTTATTACAAATACTCCTATCGCCAAACCCTTTGTTTCTATGGAACTTTCATAGATGTACGCGTAATAAAAATTGTACCAAAAATATAAAAATTGACCCATATATATTGTAGAAAGATTATAACATGAATCGCTTGGATAACGCCGCTGGATTTAACGAAGAAGTATTGGGAGAAGATTCTAATACTACATCTATTATTTTTAATGAATTAAAAAAAATTTAACTCATGATGTTATGTGCGATATGTTGGCAAAGATGAATGCTATTAGTGATGTAGTTAAGGGAGAATCAGGTTCGGGACTGAGTGGCGGGATGCTAATTGATATGTTTTTAACAGAATATCTATCAACTATTTTTGATAGTTATGAAGCATGCCACGAAGGAGAAAGTGATTGTAAAGTATTAAATATTCCTATTTCAATTAAAAAAATTAATGGAAAATCTACCATTGCTTTAGATTGGAGTAAAAATGGCGAAGATTCTAAGAAGCGCGAAAGATTTGAAACTGATATTATGGTAGTAAATTTGAAATCTGGTAAATGGTGGAAAGAATATCCGCAGGGGGCAACACAAGAAGAGAAAGATTCTGGATACTATTCTAGTACTATGAAAGCAGGTATCTATATTATCTCTCATAAATATTGTAAAAATAATGTAACGCTATCCTCGAATAATAAGACAAATAGCCTTATTGATAATAAACAGTTGTACAATATGCTAAAAGAAAGTATTAGAGAAAATATGGTTTTAGAATTTCCCGCAGAATGTCCAACATATAAATTCGACATTCTCAAAGCATTTCAACAATAATTCTATTATCTATGATTATATGTAATGTCTCGATATATATATTTTTTGTGTTTATTTTTGTTCAAAAGATTTCTCTTGTTATAATAAATGGATAATAAGATTAGTTATTACAAAATAATTGATGGTTTAAATTTTGATGCCGCATTACTAAATATGGCAGACGAGTTAATAAAAGGACAAGGTGATGGAAGAATATCTATAGATGATTCTAATAAATTACTTACTAAAATATTTGACGGTGGCACTATTACTAAAGTAGAGTGCCGAACTATTTTATATATATTAAAGAATTATAAATTAACTAATGAAGCGTCGCAAAACTTCTTGGATAAACTTATTAAATATGATTGATAATTATTAAAGAATATCTACAAAAAATGATTAATATATCCCTTATTTTTATCACTAAATATAATTTATATAATGCCCTTAAATATTAAAGATATCCCTATAGTTTTATCATATGATACAGTCGCGACAAATAACATTAAAAGTAAAAAAAAAATATCTATGCTAAAAAAATTACCCGATAAGATAGATATTAGTGCTCTCGCTCTTATATCTAGATATTTACGTAAAATTTAAACATGTAAAATTATATAATAAAAATTATCTCTTATTTTTTAATTTCATAAGTATCTTATACTCAGATACTGTAATAAGTTTTCCTTTGTGCTTTATATGTTCTTTTTTAGAATTAGGAATTCTATACACACGCCTTAATTTACCAAGAACTTCCTTCGTTTTAAATTTTGAAGATTTTTTATAGCCTCCTGCTGTTTCAATTGATTTAAAATCAACCTCTGTTATTTGTTCTATATCAAATTTATTAACAGATATATATATTTTTTTAAACCTATTCCAAATAATCTTATTATTTTCACAATTTCCATTCTTAATAATATCTATTCTTATTAAGATATAATCCTCATTATTTTTTTTTATATATATATATTTATAATTTGTTTTACCATTATTTTTATCTTCGTTACCATAAGAAATATCGTATTGTATTTTAATTACCCTTCCTATATTTTCATATTTTAATAAATTTAAATCTGCAAATATATCTTTTAAAGTTTTACTTTCATCAAGATCTCCAGTTGATTTATCATTACTTATTTCTTTATATATCGCTTTATTATCTGTATTTGATTCCATTAAATATTCTAAATTATTATTGTAAATTTCAGATAATACTTCTGGCGATGATTTATTATTTAAAATGTTTGTATGTAGTAGTGCTTCTTCTCTCTCTCTCGCTTCTTCTCTCTCTCTCGCTTCTTTTCTCTCTCTCGCTTCTTCTCTCTCTTCTTTTTCATAGTTTTCGATATATTTATTAATATAAGGTCGGCAATTAAATGATGAAATTTTAGCTAAAGATTTCATATAGTTTAAATTATCATCAATACTGATGATATTATTATTTTTTATAAGACCGATTAGATAATCAATGTCTTTATAATTAATACATAGTGTAGAGTAACCAAATTTTGTGTTATTTCTTTGAGTTGAATCCATATTAAAATGTGTTAATTATATAATATCTATTATATTAGAATATTATATAATTAGATATTATAAGATATATTTAATATAATAAAATTAAAAAAATATTTACTACTAATATATCTAAGATGATTTATGTTAGTTCATATAAATATTTCATATCATTTAATATGTATATAAATAGCAATGATTTTGTATAGTATGAGTTTTGCGAGAATAAAAAATAGATGTAATAAATATAATAGATTTGGAGGGAATATATCGCATAATAAAATATAATATCGCGTTTCAATGCGATATTTTTACAATTTTCGGGTACATATGTGGTTTTACGTAGATAATGAATCAGAAGACAACCTAGTAAAAATATATTATAATGTGTCTGGCATCCTATGTAATACATCATGGATGCGAAAGATATATTATTATAACCAATATAATATTCAATATCATGAAATATCTGCGTAGATAATATCATTAAATACGCTATATGATTTTTGTATTTCTCTTCTGTTTTTAATGTAAATAAAAATAGATTCCTAAAACTCCTATTATATTGTATAGATAATGCGCTTAATACTTTTCCGAAATAATATGCCCATCTCGGATAAATACAATAGTGTATTTTCAATATTACACGATGTCCATTATTGCTATCCTTATTCTTATTATATATATAATGAGGTTCGCGATGATAATCAAATGCCACAACATCGCCCTTTCTAACAATAGTATCTTGAGGTATCATATTAAAGCACGTGACGACATCGCTGTTATCATCTAACCCGAGTATAACGCGATAACATGAAGCGAATGGAAATAAAAAATATGGACCATCAATGTGTCTAGTATAAAATATTTTGTCTGATGTATTACTAACATCGGATGAAATTACTTTTTGCGGCGCTGTGACATATATTTCATTCATATCATTTATGATATCTATACTCTTATTCGTATTTTTTGCGAACATAGTGATTATGTTTTTATCGGACGCTATTTTATAATATAATAAAGATATATCTACAGGTAATTCAGAATACCACCAATGACTCGAATTGTTATCATCGGGGTTTTGCGACATTACCCATCTGCGCAATTTATCTATTTCAGTATTATCGCTGATTTTACATTTATAAACTCTATTTTTTTGATGTTTATAAGGAAAATAAAATAACATATTATAATATAATATTATATTTTTCTTTGTAATTACTAAAAATATGAATATATATATGCTTCTCGTTACTCTAGTAATACTATTTTCTTTTCTTACCGCGGTATATTTAGGTAAATATTATGCGAGTATTCCTGCTCTAACGGTTTTCATAACTTCTGTTTATTTTTGGTCTAATCCAGAAGAAAAAACGAGAATGTATATAGATATTATAACAGTTCAAATTGCCTTATACTTCTCAATATATTACGCATACACAAATATGGACGCTAAAAATTTTCGTAGTTATTTTGTTATTTTATGTACCGCGCTAATATACTATTTATTCGCTATCTTATCGTGGAATCTAAACCCATATATAACAGAAGATAACGCTAAATTCTATAAAACGATTACATTAATATTACATTCGGCAGGAACTGTTATTACAAACTATTCAAATATTTTTATGTATTTAAGTATATAATCTATAATTTATAAAATAACTCTAAAATAACTCTAATAACTCTAAATTATATAATATAAAAATTGATTTAAGGTATAACATAAAGAAGATATTACTCCAATTATTATGGACATTATCAATTATATTGATATTCTGCCATGTGATATAATTGAAAAAATTGTAGAAGATACTCTGGATGAACACGAAAAAACCATAGAAAAATTAGAAAATATAAATAGAAAAATTCATAGGAAAATATATGGTTCCTTCAATACTGATAAAGGATTGAAAATCAATAAGACTGCCGACGGATATCTTATATCATTTGGTAATATTAAAAATAAATATATGGATAGCAGCATGGCAGCATTACTGCTATCGGCTTCCTACAAGAATATAGGATACCGAACATTACCGAGTTTACTCTCATCATCCTATCTTCTATATAAGTTGGATAAAAGCGGAATTATAAAATGTGTAGATTATTATGGATTTTTGGGACCAATTAAATTAGTATATCCTAGAAATTATACATATGGAAATAGCAATCCGTATATTACAGAAACATATAATAATTTGATAGGTCTTGACATTTTACGCGAGACAGCAGAATCTGTTGAAATTACGCGTTTTTACAATAAAACTATTATAGAACATTTGAAAAAGATTGTTAAAGGCACCCAAGAATATTATGATATATTTATAGAAAATCATATTATTATGGAAGATGATATAGATTACTATCTAGTATGTCTTAACTATAATAATAACATTGGCGTTGATTGAATTCGTTGAGATATTAGCAAAATATAAAAATATATATTGTCGCGCTCTATATAATATTTAAGAATGTTTTCTGCCTTTTGAAAAATCTTTTCTTAATTTTTCTACATTTCGTTCTTTGTTTTCGGCAATCTTAACTAATTTCATCATTTGTTCGTGTTCATAAAACGCAATACCTCCAGTCATAACAAACAAGCAAAGACCTGCTATTATAGGTTCCATCCCTAGTGCCAGCGAATACTTATAATCTAATATTTCTCTTATATGCTATTTTATATGTAATGTGGTATAAATAATAGGTTGTCATTTTTTTATATTTTATTATCTTTGATGCTGTATATAGGAATCATCTATAAGATTTATAATGCATTTAAGATAGTATTTAGGGAATATTGGATCTGTCTTTAGGCAATACTTATATTCATCGAGTTTATTATTCGCGATTGAGAATAATCGATTAAATTTAGAATAGTCTAAATCATTATTGGCGATTGTAGAGATATGAAATGCTTTAACCAGAACATATACATATATTATTATATTTGTTTTATATACTATATGTTTATGACTAGATTTAAATTTATAATCATAATTGCTGCGTATATGTAAAATTTTACAACAGACCTTGATAAAGACGCCTATTATAGTATTTAATGGATATTGCCCTATATGTTTAGATACGCTCTCAAATATATTTACTACATTTCTATGATTCATATATTCAGAATTATATAATAACCCTATTAGATGTTCTACGCATATCCCACATTTTAACTCAACCATTCTTGTAAAACACGCTGTTATCACAGGATATTGATTATAATACCAATAATCATATAATAAGGATTTATCAATAATCTTACGCCTACTAGGAATACCTAGACGATACTTATTCATAACGCGAGATTCTATAACATTTATTATATTACACCCTTTAATTCGCATCATTTCATAATAATTTTTAGAATTTAAATTAAATATGTCATTAAACTTTACAGATACCATTTTAAGTTTATCGTAATCATAGAAACATATGTGATTCGTAATATACTCAAATATATCACCATGTATAATAAGCGCCGCGGTCATTCTATGTTCCTAGTTCCTAGTTCCTAGTTCCTAGTTCCTAGTTCCTTGAGGCAGATGTCGTTAAATTAGCACCTATTGAAGTTGAAGATGTACAAATTAGTTCTTAGTACTCTTATCTTATTATCATATCCTATAATCATATCCTGTCAATTTTAGATTATATAATATATATATTAGGTCATTTTGCTTCACCCTTAAGATATTTTTAGAGTGGTGTACTAAAGAGCGTAGTTAAGAATTACTTAAGTTAATTTTAGTAATATTATATATTGTAATAAGTTTTATAAATATCTTTACAAAAATAATATGATATAAAATAATTACTCAAAATATAAAAATTGATGAGCAATTAAGGCATATATAATTGCATCATCCTTATCAAATTTGTAGAACCATTTTAAAAGACCTAAAAAGTTATTTACTAGTTATCTTGGTAGTCAAAGCATATTAAACAGTAAGAAAATGTCCTCGATTTCTTTGATGGATATTATCGGAATGGAATACTCTATTGGAGTCAAGATTTTGACAAAGAACAAGGCTATAACCACAAAGTGTATTAATAATACCTGTGTAGTTTTTAATGAAATTACAAAGCAAGAGATTGAGAAACATCGCGATGAATATTATAGATGGTTTCTTCCTAAAAACATCGAAGATACTATCGAAAAAAAAATGTTTGCGTATTTAAAGCATCCTCATAATCCTATTGTCTATAAGAAACCAGAAGAATACGAAAATGATTTGATAGTATTCGCTTCGCATATAAATGAAAATAACGGCGACTGTATTTTTGAGAAAATGCTAAATCTATATCAATATAATGTTCGCGAGTATTATATATGCGATAATATTACTTCAACGCGTTATATATTTGGTGTATTAATGAAAGAATTCTATAATTTCATAAAATATCATATGAAACGCGAGATTAAAAGAGAAGAGTTTGATAAGGAAGATGAAGATACCGATTATATGATTATGAGATATAAGAAGGATTTATCATAAATAATATGCGCGTATATGTATATATTTTTTATTTTTATACATCTTTAGATATATGTTCTAAAAATATGCTTAAAATATAAAAATTGATGAGAAATCTAGATAGAATTAATTGCCTACCAATCAAATTGATAGAGCCACACCCCGAAAAACTTCGTAAGTCTTCACGAGGTTCTCTCGGCCACCCAAGCGGACCACCAAGCGGACCCAAGTAAAGTTATCGTGTTAGAGAAATGTCCTCAATTACCTTGATGGATATTATCGGCATGGAATATTCTCTTGGTGATAAGATTTTGTCCAAGAATACAGCGACGACCGCAAAGTGTATTAATAATACCTGTGCGATTTTTAATAAAATTACAAAAAATGAGATTGATAAGCACCGCGAAGAATATTACAAGGTGTATCTTCCGAAGAAGATTGAAGAGACTATCGAGAATAAGATGTTCTCTATCTTAAAGAATCCCGGTAATCTTAATATCTATAACACCCCGGAGGAGTATGATGATGAATTGGTAGTATTGACGTCCCAGATAAATGAATCAAATTATGCTAGTATTCTAGCAAAGATGATAGATAGATTAAAAGATTATGTTAGAGAGTATTATTTGTATCATAATAGCGGAGGCAGATATAATATGTTTGGCACATTGATGAATGAGTTCTATAATTTCATAAAATATCACATGAAACATGAATTTAAAATAGATGATTTTGGAGAATATGACGATGATGTCAGTGATATTATTATGAATTATGATTATGAGCGCGACGAGGATTAATTATATCACTAGTAGTATGACAGTATTATATATTTTTTATTTTTTAAATAAATATGTTCTTAAAAAATAAAAATTGATGAAAACCTAAAAATATTAAATTGCCTACCAATCAATTTAATAGAGCCGCTCGAAAAACCTTAATAAATCTTCGTAAGGTTCCCAACACTCGTCGTTTATCGTTTATCGTTTAACTTTTAGTAAAATGTCTTCGATTTCCTTGATTGATATTATCAATATGGAATATTCTTTGGGTGAAAAGATTTTGTACGATGATGATATGTTTAATACAGTGTGTATAAGCAATACTTGCTCTATTTTTAATAAAATTACAAAAGATGATATAGCAAAGCATCGCGAGAAATATTATTGCGAGCATATTCCTAGAAAAATTGAAGAAACCATGAAAATGTTTACTTATACGGAACTCGGGATTACAACTAAAAAATATATGAAACTTATCCCCATTAAATATCGCAATAATTATATGAACGTCTCTAATATGAATAGAGAACATTATCTATCAATGTATGAATCAACTATAGAAGCTTTTGGAGAGAAAATATATAATAGCATTTATTATGATAAAATTCTTCAACAAATGATAAAACAATTCAAATATTATATATTACTTAGTAATAATAATAATTATATATGGCACGGATTATATGGTAATCTCTATAAAAAAATGATGATAGAACACAAGTTATTTATAATAAGTATAATGAATTATGTATTGACCAAAAAAGATTTTGAAGGAGAAGAACATCTTCTTGAAATGTTTCGGCGTCTATTCACCATAGAAATCATTAAGTAAGCAGAATAATAATTTATATTGTATAATCTCAAAAAAATGATTTATAAATTTTTATTTTTTGATATTAAGAAAATGCCTAACATTATTGATATCATAAATACCGAAGAGGCAATTGGAGAAAAAATATTATGTTGTGGTAGCAGCGGAACCAGCAAAGATATTAAATGTAGCGCAAGGTTTAGTTGCGTATCTAAACTATTCAATAAGATCGTTAAAAATGAAATGAATATACATAAAAACAATTATATTAAAAGACAAATCCTTAGGAAGATTGATCTAATTATAACAAATAAAATGTATTCTATGATAAAAAATCAAGGAGGAAGAAGAAATATTTATAAAACGGTTGAAGAATATGATAAGGATTTAGAAGAATTATCGAAGCAAATAACTATCGAAATATACGACGATATTATTAAAGATCTAAATATGATACATGGAGAATATATATTTGACGGAAGTATAACTAATAGTTGCTATGAAGCGTATCTATTTGGAATAATGGAAACAGAATATGCCAAACTCATTAAATACTTGGAGAATAAAAAATAATATTCGCAACTTGAATTGAAGAGATATTACTTAAGGGAAGCATGAAAATGTAATGTAATTAATATCTGGTGACGGGGTAATTTTGTAATATTCGTGTTCGCTTTCTTTAACTGGTATAATATTTTCTAAAAATCGGTTATTATCGTAATAGCCTAATATTTCCGTTTGTCTTTCATATATTTTATTTATTTC
>Ga0209107_10000084_pt1 | contig 56920 bp, 50 predicted proteins | sample LakErihyJuly2011_2_FD_187460 | JGI IMG/M metagenome (GOLD analysis project Ga0209107, IMG submission 187460) | Freshwater microbial communities from dead zone in Lake Erie, Canada - CCB hypolimnion July 2011 (SPAdes) (version 2) | ecosystem: Environmental > Aquatic > Freshwater > Lentic >...
CCTGGAGCTTGAACTCCTGGCTATAGCGTTTGGTCTTTTGTGGTCCAGGGATGCCCATGGCACATTTTCTCCGTTAGGTTGGAGTGTCCACAAAAGTCAGGCAAGGCTCACGTCCGCTGGAACGCCCAGTTAGGCTGGTGGCAGTACCAAGATTGCGCAGACCACCCGCCCGCACACGAAGCGACAGCTTGGTGTGTGCGATGAACTGAACTGGCAGCCCCTGCTTTCGTTCTTGCCATGCCGCCTCCCTTTGCGTATGGCGTCAGCCATGCGCTGACGAATGCCTCAATTTAACCCAGCTTCAACCTGCGATGAAGACTGCCAACACTCAGCCCATGCCAGTGAAGCATGGCTATGTGGCCTCGGGAGGCTCTAGGTCTGGATAGCGCGCAAAGATGGGCATGAGCACGTCGGTGTTGAGATGCCCGAACAGCGGACCTAATGAACGACGGAACTCAACTTGAAGCTCGGACGGCAGCATTGCCTCGCCGAGCTGGTGAATCTGATTGAGCAGCTCGCCACACTGCAGGCCGAGCACGGCAACCTTCTCGCAGAAGGCGCGGTCATGGAAAACTTTGCTTTGCATGGACACCCTAGCTCGAACAAGCTGCCTAACTACCAAGGTAAGCGGCGCCGGAGCACCGCAGGTGCGCAGGGTACCAACACTGGCCATAAAAATGGCGAAGCCATGGCCAGTGTTGGCGTCCGCTTGACCGCCCAGTTAGGCGCTGGAGCGCGAAGGTACAGCGTGTGTAGTACGGCTTACGAAGCATGACTCACTTGGCGATGACGTGAAAGTGGAAGTATGCAACGTGTTGCAGAGCTGGCCCGTTGCTAACAAACCGATAGTTTGAGTAACCTGCTTTAGCCACGTGAGATTTTGCGAGCGCCAAGCAATCCAAGAGGTACGGAGCATCTTCTGCCTGCAGTTCCATGATGTTACGAGCGTCTCGCTTAGGAAAGTAAGCAACGTGATAGCGGCCCTCGGGGCGCCAGTGCTGAATTCCGATGCATTTCTGTGATTCGACAACCTTGCCTGGAATGGCGTTTGGTGCTAGCTGAATGCCCGCGGAAAAAAGGAGTGCTGCGATATCTGCTTTGGCGTAGCAGTCGCCATCGCAAGGAGAGGGAGAAATAACTGAGCGCTCGATGGTTCGCGAGAACAGTGCGCCTCCTAGCAACAAGCCGATGCAGAAGATAAAACTAGCAATCAAGTACTTCTTCATACAGCTTCTGGTTGTCTCAAGCGGGGGGCCTAACTGCAATTAGACCAACAGGTCACATCGCCGCATGTTGGTCTAATCCACTCGCACCTGCAGGCGCCTGTGGTCGCAAGTATTTGATTGATAACGGTTGTCCACGCTTGGCCGTCAGGCCGCGGTAGTTTTGTCCCGCCCTAAAACCAGCCGTACACCCAGCGTCACGGCCCGCCACCGTCTCACCGCCCGCCGTCGCCCAAGCATCCCGCCCCAGCACCCAAGCACACGCTCCCATGCCCCGCCCCCAAGTGTTTGTATTTGTATCGCCCGCACTATAACGAGGACGGTTGACACTTCCAAGTCGCGCACGGGTGCTCTCGTGCCAGCCCGTTCGCCCGGTGTGCCGAGCAAAAAGCCTTGCGCGCCGAGCCAAACGCTTTGCGCGCCGTCCCTTTTGCCTCGTTCGCCGCATTCGGCCCTCGGGTGCAGCGCCACCGAAGCTCGCGCGCAAGCCACGCCGGGCCGCGCACCGCTCGGTGGCATCCATGCGCCGCCGAGTTGGAGCGGGCTGTCGGCCACCAAGCTCGGTGTGTCGCCCACCGTGCTGCGTGCGTCAGCCGTTTTCGGCGGTGCGCCGTGCGCAAAGGCTTGGGCGTTCAAGTCGCAAGGTGGGGTGCGCCGAGTCATGAGGTCGGCGCGCCAGGCACAAGGGGCCAACGGTCGCCCAAACTGAGCGGCAAGCGACGTGGTTGAACTCGGCGCACCGCGCCAAACCAGCGGCGTGCCGCTCAGGGCGTGCGGCGCGCCAAGGCTGTGGCGTTCCTCGTGTTCCAGAAGGCCTGACTAGAATCGCGCCCATGGCCACCCCCGCACCTACCGCTTCCTCTTCCGCACCTTCGGCCGCTTACGGCGAAGGTTCCATCCGCGTCCTCAAGGGCCTGGAGCCCGTCAAGCAGCGTCCGGGCATGTACACCCGCACGGACAACCCGCTGCACATCGTCCAGGAAGTCATCGACAACGCCGCCGACGAGGCCCTGGCAGGCTTCGGCAAGCGCATTGGCCTCACCTTGCACGCCGATGGCTCCATCAGCGTGGAGGACGACGGCCGGGGCATCCCCTTCGGACTGCACCCGGAAGAAGGCGTCAGCGTGGTGGAGATCGTCTTCACCCGCCTGCACGCCGGTGGCAAGTTCGACAAGGGTTCGGGCGGGGCCTACAGCTTCTCGGGCGGCCTGCACGGCGTGGGCGTGAGCGTGACCAACGCGCTGTCCACCCGCTTGCAAGTCACCGTGTGCCGCGACAAGCAGGTCGCCACCCTGGCCTTCAGCGGCGGTGACGTCATCGAGCCTGTGGCCGTGCGGCCGGCCGCGTCCGGTGACCGCAAGCAGGGCACCACGGTGCGCGTGTGGCCCGACGCCAAGTACTTCGAAAGCGCCGATCTGCCCCGCAGCGAGCTGGTGCACATGCTGCGCAGCAAGGCCGTGCTGATGCCGGGCGTGACGATCACGCTGACGGTGGAAAAAACCGGCAAAGACGCAGAGGTGCTGACCTGGCTCTACAAGGGCGGCCTGCGCGATTACCTCTCGCAGTCGCTCAACGCCGAGCCCGTGATCCCGCTGTTCGAGGGCGAGCAGTACGCCGGCAGCTCGGAGAGCGAGAACTTCGCCGAAGGCGAGGGCGCCGCCTGGTGCGTGGCCTTCACCGAAGACGGCGCGCCCATGCGCGAGAGCTACGTCAACCTCATCCCCACGGTGGCCGGCGGCACGCACGAGGCGGGCTTGAAGGACGGCCTGTTCCAGGCGATCAAGGGCTTCATCGAGATGCACGCGCTCACGCCCAAGGGCGTCAAGCTGATGCCCGATGACGTCTTCAGCCGCGCCAGCTTCGTGCTGAGCGCCAAGGTGCTGGACCCTCAATTCCAGGGCCAGACGAAAGAGCGCCTGAACAGCCGCGACGCCGTGCGCCTGGTGGGCACCTTCGTGAAGCCCGCGCTGGAGCTGTGGCTCAACCAGCACGTGGACCACGGCAAGAAGCTGGCCGAGCTGGTCATCAAGCAGGCCCAGGCCCGCCAGCGCGCGGGGCAGAAGGTCGAGAAGAAGAAGGGCTCCGGCGTGGCCGTGCTGCCCGGCAAGCTGACCGATTGCGAAAGCCGCGACCTCAGCCTCAACGAAGTGTTCCTGGTCGAGGGCGATTCGGCCGGCGGCAGCGCCAAGATGGGCCGCAACAAGGAGACGCAGGCCATCCTGCCCCTGCGCGGCAAGGTGCTCAACGCCTGGGAGGTCGAGCGCGACCTGCTGTTCAAGAACAACGAAATCCACGACATCTCGGTGGCCATCGGCGTGGACCCGCACGGCCCGAACGACTCGCCCGATTTGAGCGGCCTGCGCTACGGCAAGGTCTGCATCCTGTCGGACGCCGACGTGGACGGCTCGCACATCCAGGTGCTGCTGCTGACGCTGTTCTTCCGCCACTTCCCCAAGCTGATCGAGGCCGGGCACATCCACATCGCGCGCCCGCCGCTGTACCGGGTGGACGCGCCGGCCCGTGGCAAGAAGCCGGCGGCCAAGCTCTACGCGCTGGACGAGGGCGAACTCACCGCCATCCTCGACAAGCTGCGCAAGGAAGGCTGCCGCGAAGGCGCCTGGAGCATCAGCCGTTTCAAGGGCCTGGGCGAGATGAACGCCGAGCAGCTGTGGGACACCACGCTGAACCCCGACACCCGCCGCCTGTTGCCCGTGGCCTATGGCGAGCCGGGCTTCGACCTCACCGAGACCTCCTTCAACAAGCTGATGGGCAAGGGCGAAGCCGCTTCGCGCCGCGAGCTGATGGAGTTGCACGGCGACGAGGTCGAGATCGACGTGTGACGCGGTGATGGGCCTGGTTGTGTCACGTTGCGTCACGTTTTGCGCGGCACGGTGCGTTTTGTTAGCATGGGCCGCACGTCCATCGAATGGAATTTGTCATGCAGGTTGAACAGCAGCAGGCACGCCTCGACAAACTGGCGCACGACGAGGAAATCCGGTCCTTCCATGGCTACGTGTATGCCCAGCTCCAGTCGCCGCGCAAAGACGACATCCTGCGGCGTGCGGCCGAACGCATCGATCTGTGGCAGCGCAACAAGCTGTGCAGCAGCTACTACATCCGCTTCTGGTCATCGGTGGTGAAAGCCGGTGACAGCGAGACCTTCAAGGCCAAGGTGTTGAACGCCCCGAAGCGGCGTGCTGACGCCATGATGCAGAACACGCCGTTCTCTTTCCTGATGCGAGAGCGCAGTTGAACCGCTTGCAGTTGCATGCGCTCTTGCGCGAAGCAAAGGCGCTGAGTGGACACGGTGAGTTTGTGATCGTCGGTTCCCTGGCCATCTTGGGGGCTGTCAGTGAGCCGCCCGATGCCATGGTCATGTCTGTTGACGTGGACGCCTACATGAAGGCGGATCCCGGGCGCACTGGGGAGCTCTGCGAGGCCCTGGGGCAGGGCTCGCCTTTTGAAGACGAGTTTGGGTACTACCTTGACCCTGTTTCACCCAAATTGCCTTCGTTCCCGGAGGGTTGGCAAGATCGCCTCCTGCTGGTTGATTTTGGCGATGTGCGGGCGTTCTTTGTGGCGCCCAACGACGTGGCCGTGTCCAAGTACATCCGGGGTGATGCGCGTGACATGCGGTGGTTGCGCGCCGGCTTGATGCGTGGCCTTCTGAACCTGGATGTCATTGAGCGGATGGTGGGCAGTGCGCCGACCTTGGGCAATGAGCTGCAGGCGGCCAGAAAGCGCATGACCGGCCACAGAAAGAGACTGAAACTCTGATGCATGAACCACAGGGTCGAACAACCCCGGATGCTGAAGACGCCCTGTGGCGCATGAGCCTGTCGGGCTCGGAGCTGGCGCGCATCACCCGGGAGGGCGATGACCTCGTGCTGGTGTTCGCCGTGGCCCAGGTGCGACCCGAGCAGGTTCAGCGCTTCGGCCAGGGCGACGACACGGCCTACCTGGCCGGTGTGGTGTGGCGCTTGCTAGGGGCCACGGCGGTGGGCGCCGAGCCCGCGCCCGAGGGGCTGTGGGGCCGCTTGGCCGACAGCGAACTTCGGGTGGCGGGCGAGGGGCGGGCCCGTGTGGCTTTCGACTTGCCGGGCACGCTGGCCGGGCCGCTCACGCTGAGCTTGTGCACGGCCCTGGGCACGGTGTGGACGCTGCGGGCGCAGGGCCTGGAGGTGGTGCTGCCCGATGCCGGCGTGCCCCGGCCGTCGCTGGCCTGCTGAACCGGAGCGGCCGGGGCGGCCGGAGCGCAACTCAGGTCGGCTGCACCGCGTACCAAACTTCGAAGTGGTTGTGGCGCACCTTGGCGCACATGGCGGCCGGCAGGGTGAGGGCCACCGGCGCCGGCTGGATGACGCTGTCCACGGCGCTGCGCACGCGCGCCAGCACGGCCTCGTCCACGCGGTCGGCGCAGTAGCGCAGGTCGTTGCGGGCCGGCGCGCGCTGGTTGCCCACCAGCTCGATGCCCGGCACGATCAGGCCGGCATCGCGCAGGGCCTTCTGGGCCGCGGTGGCCACGGGGCGGTCGGCTTCCCGGCCGATTTGCAGGTACACGCGGGCGGGCAGGGCGGTCTGGTCCAGGGCCTTGAGCAGCGGCGTGGGCGCGGCGGTGGCTGGTGCAGCGCTGGCGCCTGCGGTGTCAGGGCGGCGGATGGCGGCGATGCGGGCGCTGTCCATGTAGGCCAGGATGGCGTTGGCGTTGCCTTGTTCGGCCGGTGTGGCATTCGGGCTCTGGCCCTTGACCACGGTGTTCTGCACCAGCAGCAGCACGGGCTTGGCGATGCGGTCGTTCACGGCCTTGTCCACCAGCAGGGCATCGAGCAGGATGATGGCCATGTCGGCCTCGGTGCGGTTGTCCGAGGTGAGCATGGGGCCGAGCTTGAGCACGGTTTCCATGTCGGTGCGCGAGCGCTCGGCCGCTTGCCGCTGGGCGATCTCTTCGCGGTTGAGGAAGTTGCGCAGCTCGGTGTAGCCCGTGGCCGTGACGCCCGCCAGCACGGTGGTGAGCAGCCAGAAACCCGTCTTCGACTCGAAGAAGCTGGAGATGCGCGCCAGCAAGCCCGGTGGGGCCTGCTTGCCCCCCAGGGCCGTCAGCTCACGGCGCACTTCGTCGCGGAACAGCTCTTCGTCTCGGATGGCCTGGCGCTGGGCGTCGGTCAAGGGCATGGCGGCTTCCTGTTTGGGGGGAGGCGGCCATCATGCCCAGGGGCGGGATGCTTGGGCATCCCTAGAGGCGAAGCCGGGGGCGCAGCTCAGCGCCGAACCAGCGGCACCACCAGCTCGTGCGAGATGTTCGGGTGCTGCACCTGGGCGTAAGGCGGCTTGGGCCAGTCCCACTGCGTGGCGGGGAGGAGGGCGCGCATGGCGTTGATGTCGCAGTGGTAGGGCGGGCCTTCGATCAGGCCTTCCTGCGTGGCCCCGGGCCGCACCATCTGCATGAACAGCGCGAACAGCGTGCCGCCGGGCTTCAACCAGCGCTGCAGCTGCGCGGCGTAGGCCGTCCAGTGGTCGGGGTGGATGGCGCACAGGCAGGTTTGTTCGTAGATGGCGTCCAGCGGGGCGTCGGGCTGCCAGGTCAGCACGTCGGCGCGCTCGATGCGGGCCGTCAGGTGCTGCGAGGCCAGCAGCGCGCGCGAGCGCTCGACCGCCGCCTCGGTGTAGTCGATGCCGATGACGTCGAAGCCACGGCGGGCCAGTTCGGCCACCTCCCAGCCGCCCCCACAACCGGGCACGGCGATGCGGCAGGGTGCCAGGGCGCCGCTGTCCAGCCAGGCCAGCAGTTGCGGGCTGGGCGCGCCGCGGTCCCAGCGGGTTTCCTGTTTGTCGAAGCGTTCTTGCCAGAAGGCGGAGGTGGGGCCGGACATGGGTTGGCGCCTTGGGGACAAGGCCTTGCATCGGGGCGTTCAGTCTAGCGCGCTGGTATGCTGGGTTTTCCGCCTGACAGGCCTTTCCCGCTGCACTGGAGCCCATGCAGAACATCATCGCCATCGAAGGGCTGTCGAAGTCCTATGCCTCGGGTTTCCAGGCGCTCAAGGGCGTCAACCTGGACATCCGCCAGGGCGAAATCCTGGCCCTGCTGGGGCCCAACGGGGCGGGCAAGACCACGCTCATCAGTATCGTTTGCGGCATCGTCACGGCCAGCGCCGGGCGCGTCTCGGTGGGCGGCTTCGACACGGTCCAGGACTACCGCGCCAGCCGCGCGCTGATCGGCCTGGTGCCCCAGGAGCTGACCACCGACGCCTTCGAGACCGTCTGGAACACCGTGAGCTTCAGCCGCGGCCTGTTCGGCAAGCCGAAGAACCCCGCCTTGATCGAGCAGGTGCTGCGCGACCTCTCGCTGTGGGACAAGAAGGACAACATGATCATGACGCTCTCGGGCGGCATGAAGCGCCGCGTGATGATCGCCAAGGCGCTGTCGCACGAGCCGCGCGTGCTCTTCCTCGATGAGCCGACCGCGGGCGTGGACGTCAACCTGCGCCGCGACATGTGGGCCCTGGTGCGCCGCCTGCAGCAGTCGGGCGTGACCATCATCTTGACCACGCACTACATCGAAGAGGCCCAGGAGATGGCCGACCGCATCGGCGTGATCCGCCAGGGCGAGCTGCTGCTGGTCGAGGACAAGGACGAGCTGATGCGCAAGCTGGGCAAGAAGCAGCTGACCCTGAGCCTGCCCGAGCCCCTCGGCGCCTTGCCCTCGGGGCTGCTGTCGCTGGGCCTGAGCCTGGCCGAGGGCGGTGAGGCCTTGAGCTTCAGCTACGACGCCGCCGACGCCAGCGTCGACGTGCCCGGCCTGCTGCAGGCCGTGCAGGACGCCGGCATCCGCTTCAGTGACATCCACACCAGCCAGAGTTCGCTGGAAGACATCTTCGTCAACCTGCTGGAGGAGCGCGCATGAGCTTGAACATCCACGCCATCCGCGCCATCTATGCCTTCGAGATGGCGCGCACGCGGCGCACGCTGATGCAGAGCATCGTCTCGCCGGTCATCTCCACCTCGCTGTATTTCGTGGTGTTCGGCGCGGCCATCGGCTCGCGCATCCAGCAGGTCGATGGGGTGGCCTATGGCGCCTTCATCGTGCCGGGCCTGATCATGCTGTCGCTGCTGACGCAGAGCATCTCGAACGCGTCCTTCGGCATCTACTTCCCCAAGTTCACGGGGACGATCTACGAGCTGCTGTCGGCGCCGGTGTCGCCGCTGGAGATCGTGCTGAGCTATGTGGGCGCGGCGGCCACCAAGTCCATGGTGCTGGGCCTGATCATCCTGGCCACGGCGGGCTTCTTCGTGCCGCTGCACATCGAGCACCCGCTGTGGATGCTGCTCTTCCTGGTGCTGACCTCGGTGACCTTCAGCCTGGTGGGCTTCATCATCGGGCTGTGGGCCGACAACTTCGAGAAGTTGCAGGTGGTGCCCTTGCTCATCGTCACGCCGCTGACCTTCCTGGGCGGCAGCTTCTACTCCATCAAGATGCTGCCGGAGTTCTGGCAAACGGTCTCGCTGTTCAACCCGGTGGTCTACCTGGTGAGCGGCTTCCGCTGGTGCTTCCTGGGCCAGGCCGACGTGGACGTGGGCACCAGCCTGGGCATGACGCTGGCCTTCATGCTGGCCTCGCTGGCCGTGGTGGGCTGGATTTTCAAGACGGGCTGGCGCTTGAAGCGCTGAGTTCAGAGTTTGGTCAGCTCGAAGATGCCGCAGCCGTATTGGCAGCCGAAGTTGCGTTCCACGTCCCTGGGGTCCATGGCGACGTCTTCGTGCAGCTCGCCCGCATCGTCCACGTAGGAAAACTGCGCGAGGCGGTAGCGGGTCGCGAACTGGCGCAGCAGGTAGCCGACATCGAAGACCCGGTGGGCATTGAACTCGATGCGCTGCGGCCCGATGGGCACCGAGAAGTACAGGGTGCCACCGGGTTGCAGCACGCGGTAGAGGTTGTCCAGGCCCATGAGGTGGCCGTCCAGCTGGATGGGGTCGCCATAGCGGCCCAGGCCGAAGTGCTCGATGGCGTGCAGGCAGGACAGGGAGTCGCAGTAGCCCACCAGGTGCTCGGGCACGGGCGCCATGAAGTTGGCCTGCAGGAAGCGGGTGTTGGGGATGCGCGTGGTCATGGGGCGGATGTCGATGACCTCGATCTGCCGGAAGGCGGCCACGTGGGCCACGAAGCCGTCGATGCGCGAGCCCACGTCCACGTGTCGGCGTGGGTTGTTGGCAAAGACGCGCCGCGCGACCAGCAAGTCCTGGTGGAAGTAGTGGCCTGTGGCCGAGCCGCTGCTTTCGTAACGGTCGCCCAGGCAGGGGAATGACCTGCCGAAGGGGAAGGCGGCGGCGAGCGCCTGTTGCGTGGCCAGTGACTGTTGCCGGCGCAATGCGCGCAGGTCGTGCCAGTAGGCGAGCACGCCGCGCAGGGCGTGCAGGGTGCGGCGGGGGTCGAAACCGAAGGCTGTGGACAGCTGGTAGGTGTTGCGCAGGATGGCTTTCATGGTGGGCCCTGGATTGAGTTGTTTGAACTCAGCTTAGGCCGTGCCCATGACGTTTGTACAGAGGCTCATCCCGTGGGATGGTTTGGCGTCAGTGGTGCGCGTGGTGCGGCCAGCGTTTGCTCACAGGCTGTTCAGCCGGGCCTGGATGCTGCGGGCCTGTTGCCCGATGGCCTCGCACTCGGCCGCGTCCATCTTGTCGATGTTGCGGTAGACCATGCCGATGCGCGGGTTGCGCCGCAGCTTGTCGTCGTGGCGCAGGTGGAAGTCCCAGTAGAGCGCATTGAAGGGGCAGGCGCGCTCGCCGATGCGCTCCTTCTTGCGGTAGTGGCAGCCCTTGCAGTGGTCGCCCATGCGGTCGATGTAGGCCGCGCTGGACACGTAAGGCTTGGTGGCCAGCAGGCCGCCATCGGCGAACTGGCTCATGCCCAGCGTGTTGGGCAGCTCGACCCACTCGATGGCGTCGATGTAGACGCCCAGGTACCAGCGGTGCACGGCTTGCGGGTCCAGGCCGGCAAGCAAGGCGAAGTTGCCGATCACCATCAGGCGCTGGATGTGGTGGGCATAGGCCTCGCGCAGCGACTGGCCGACGGCCTGGGCCATGCAGGCCATCTGCGTGTCGCCCGTCCAGAACCACCCGGGCAGGGGCAGGCTGTGGCCGAAATGGTTGTGCGCGTCGTAGCCGGGCATCTGCGCCCAATACACGCCGCGCACGTACTCGCGCCAGCCCAGGATCTGGCGGATGAAGCCCTCGGCCGCGGCCAGGGGGGCTTTGCCTTCGCGCCAGGCAGCCTCTGCCGCATCGATGACCTCGCGCGGCCGCAGCATCTTCACGTTCAGCGCGAACGACAGCAGGGAGTGGAAGAGCCGCCAGGCCTGGGCGGTGAGGGCGTCTTGGAAATCGCCGAAGTGCGGCAGGGCGTGGGTGACGAAGGCGTCGAGGTGCTGCAGGGCCTCGGTGCGGTTCAGGGGCCAGGCCAGGCGCTCGGCCTGCGGGTCGCCGAAGGTCTTGACGCCGGCTGCTTCGATGGTGGCCCACAGGGCGCTGTGGTCGTGCGGGGTGCGCCAGTCGGCGGGCTCGGCCGGGGTGCCGGGCCAGGGCTTGCGGTTGTCGTGGTCGAAGTTCCACTGGCCGCCTTCGGGCTGGCCCTCGGCGTCCAGCAGCACGCGGTGCTTGGTGCGCATCTGGCGGTAGAAGTGCTCCATCAGCCACTGCTTGCGCTGGGCGAAGATCTCGCCGGCTTCGCCGCGCGTGGTGAGAAAGTGGTCGGTGTCGGCCATCGTCACCTGCAGGCCTTCGGCGCGGCGGGCCTCGGCCCAGCGGGCCAGTTGCGCGTCCACCCGCCATTCGTCGGGCGCCTGGTACTGCACGGCGGTGGCCTGGTAGTGCGCCACCAGGGCGTCGAGGTTGTCGGTGAAGGACTGGCGGTTGCTCGGGTCGTCGATGGCCACGTAGCGCACGCGGTGGCCGGCCTCGCGCAGGTGGCGGGCGAGGTCGCGCATGCCTGCGAACATGGCCAGCACCTTCTGCGCGTGGTGCAGGACGTGGCCGGTTTCCTGGCGCACTTCCATGAAGACGTGCACGACGCCTTCATCGCCCTCATCGACCGTGTTGAACCAGGGGTGCTGCGGGTCGAGCTGGTCGGCCAGCAGCAGGCGCAGGGTGGTCATGCGGGGGCTTTCATCTCGGGGGCCTTCATGCGGAGACTGTCATGCCGTGCCCCACAGGCGGCGGTAGGCCCCGTCGGGGTCGTGCTCGCGGGTTTGCTTGTCGGGGTTGAAGCGGCGGCCGCCGCGCGGGTCGGTGCCACGACCTGACACGTAGAGCCAGTTGCCCTGGTTGCTGTGCACGTCGAAGTCGATCAGGCAGGCTTCGAACCAGGCGGCACCGGCGCGCCAGTCGCAGGCCAGGTCGTGGACCAGGTAGCTCGCCACCATCTGGCGCAGGCGGTTGGACAGCCAGCCGGTGGCTGCCAGTTCGCGCATGCCGGCGTCCACCAGGGGCTCGCCCGTGCGGCCTGCGCACCAGCGCTGGAAGGCGGCTTCGTCGTGCGGTGGCGTGGGCAGCTGGCTCAGGCCGCGGGCGCGGTACAGGGCGCTGCCGTGCTTGAGGTGCAGCAGCCGGAAGTGCTCGCGCCACAGCAGCTCGAACCACAGCCAGTAGGAGCCGTCGTTGGCGCCATGTTCGGCTTCGAAGCCACGGATGGCCGCGATGGCCTGGGCCGCCGACAGCGCCCCCGTGGCCAGCCAGGGCGAGAGCTTGCTGGAGAAATCGGTGCCGCTCAGGCCGTTGCGGGTGGCCTTGTAGCTGTGCGGCAGGCGGCGCGCGAAGTACTGGGCGAGGTGGGCCTGGGCGCCGCGCTCGCCGTGCGCGAAGGCGGGCTGATGGAAGGGGAAGGACGAGCGGGCGTCGGGTGACGCAGTCGCGCACAACGTGGCCGGGTGAGGGATGTGGCCGGTGTGCGAGGCTGGCAAGTCGGGCATCGGCGGCAAGGTCTGCGGTGCAGGCAGGGGCGTGCGGGGTGCGATGCCGGCTTGCTCGACGTGTTGGCGGAAGGTGGTGAAGACGGCGGGCAAGGCCTGCGGGCTGAAGGGCAGGTCGTCGAGCGCCAACATGGTGGACTGCCAATGCCAGGCGCATCGCGCCCCCAGGCGCTTGGCCGCACGGCCGATCGCTTTGGCCTGATCCGCTTCTTCCGGGGCGGGGATGTCTTCGGCGTGCAAGGCCACGGCCCCGGTGGCCGACATGAGCTCGGGCAGCAGGGCCTCGGGCGCACCGTGCAGCACCTGCAGGCGGCTGCCACGGGCTTGCAGCTCGGCGTCCAGCGCGGCCACGGTGCCGGCCAGCCAGGCCTGGCGCTGCCGGCCCATGCGCTGGGGCACCCAGCGGGTGGCGTGTGCCTGGGCAGGGTCCCAGACGAAGACGGGCAGCAAGGGCAGGCCGCGCGCCTGTGCTTCGGCGATGGCGGCCAGCAGCGCGGGGTTGTCCGACACCCGCAGGTCGTTGCGGAACCAGTGGACGACGCAGCTCATGGCTTGGCGCTTGTCTTCGCACCTGTCTGGCGGCAGCGGTCAGAGCAGTACTTGACGCCTTCCCAGTCGCGCTCCCACTTCTTGCGCCAGGCGAAGGGGCGTTGGCAGCACACGCACACCTTGGTGGGCAGCTCGGATTTTTGGCGCATGCGCATCTCAGAATTCCAGGGAGAGTTGGGGCGTGGCCTCGGGCGGTGCTTTCGCCCCGCGCTTGGGCTTGCCGCTGCGGAAGGTCCGCGAGCCGTGTTTGCGCACGATCTCGGCTTTGGCGGCCTTGACCTCGGGCTGGGCGCGCAGGCCGTGCACGCGCGATTTGGCCTCGCGCGTGGCCACGTCCAGGGCCACCAAGGGCAGGGGGATGTCGGCCTCGGCGTCGCTGCCCACGCGCAGCCCCAGGCTGGCTTGCAGCTCGGGCGGCATCAGCCAGGGCTCGAACAGCCACTCAGGCGGCACGCGCCGCATCGCCGGCAGCCATCGGCGCACGAAATGGCCGTGCGGGTCGTGGTCGTGCGCCTGCTTGATGGGGTTGTAGACCCGCGTGGTGTTGATGCCCGTGGTGCCCGCCTGCATCTGCATCTGGCTCCAGTGGATGCCGGGCTCGTAGTCCAGGAACTGCGTGGCCAGCCACTCGCCCACCGGTCGCCAGTGCAGCCACAGCGGGTAGCTCGCCACCGAGACCAGCATGGCGCGCATGCGGAAGTTGACCCAGCCCGTGTGGCGCAGCATGGCCACGCAGGCGTCCACCATGGGCCAGCCGGTGCGGCCTTGGCGCAGGGCGTCGAAGTGGGCTTGGTTGAAATCGGGCTCGCGCAGGCCGTCGTAGCCACGGTGCAGGTTGCGCCACTCCAGCGCGGGCTCGCTTTCCAGTTTCTGGATGAAGTGGCAGTGCCAGTGCATGCGGCTCATGAAGGCGCTCAGCCCCGAGCGCTGGCGTTGGGCGCTGGGGCTGTCGATGGCATCGAGCTCGGCCATGCGCGCCACCGTGGCCTGCACCACCTCGCGCGCACCGAGGCAGCCATGCGCCAAGTAGGGCGACAGCCGCGAGCAGGCCGTGGGCGCGGACAGCGGCGAGGAGATGCCACCGCGGTACTGACCGCAACGGTCGTGCAGGAAGTCATGGAGCACACCGAGCGCGGCGAGGCGGCCACCGCGCTGGCGGGCTGGGGGCAGGGTGTCAGTCAGGCCCAGGTCGGCGGGGGAAGGCAGGGCGCGGTCCAGCCGGGCGCGGGTGCGCATCGCCTCGTCGTCAGACAGGCCGTGCTCAATGGGTGCGGCCCAGGTGGGCGCCGACATGAAGGCCTGCCAGTGTTTGTGCCAGTGGTCGCGGTCGCGCAGACGTCGCACCACGCCGAACTGCGGCCATTCCTGCCAGCGCACGCCGCGCTCGCGGCACCAGCGGGCCACGGCGATGTCGCGCTGGTAGGTGAAGTCGTTGCCGGTTTCCTCGTGGGACAGCAGGGTGTCGAAGGGCTGGGCCTGCCAGTGCTGTTCCAGCACCGCGGTGGCCTCTCCGACCGCCACGCTCAGCTCGCCGCCCACCGAGCGCAGCGCCACGCCCAGGTCCAGCAGGCTTTCGCGCACGAAAGCCCAGTGCTGGGGCGCGGCGTCGGGCAGCGCCCACAGGCCGGGCTCGGCGATGTAGACGCCGCGCAGGGGCTGGCCGGGCGTGGCTTGCCCCGCCGCATCGCTGGCAGCGTGGACGGCAGCGTGGTCGGTGAGGCGGAGGTCGCGCTTGAACCAGACGAGGGCAGGCATGCGCCGAGCTTAGGCGGTGGCGCGGCGATGTCCACGGCGTGACGCGGCCTGATCCGAGGCAAAGGCGCGTCAAGGCGGGGCGATGACTTAGGGGGATGCATCAGCTTAGGGGTGTGAGCCTGGCGGGCAGCTCGCCAACATCCGCTCCACATTTCCGCATTTTGAAAAGCTTCTTTGACATCCCCCGAAAGGACACCCCATGGACCACATCCTCGCCTGGAACGGCATCGCGCTCGAAGCGCTGCGCCGTGATTTCGCCGTCGTGCCCGGCATCGAGCGCGTCAGCCCCGAGCAAGGCGGCCCGACGCTGACCTCGCGCGCCCTCGCCATCGTCCACCTGGCCATGTACGACGCCCACGCGGGGGTGGTCAAGCAGCCCGACCTGCCGCGCTACCTGAACACGGTGACGGCGCCGGCTGCCGGTGCCAGCGCCTCGGCCGCCGTGGCTGCCGCCGCCTACAACACCCTGGTGGCGCTGTACCCCCGCCAGAAGGAGGTGCTGCGCGAAACCTACCTGGCCGCCACCGCCGACGGCCCGGGTGTGACCGAGGGCGTGGCCTTTGGTCAGGCCGTGGCCCAGGCCCTGCTGGCCGACCGCGCCAACGACCCCACCGTCAGCGATGCCGGCCACGTGCCTTCGCAGGCGCCCGGCGCGCACCGCCCCGACCCGTCCGACCCGCAGCAGGGCTACCACGCGCCTTTCTACGGCGCCCGCTCCAAGCTGTTTGCTGTCAGTGATCGCCACGAACTGGACGCGCCTCCCGCGCCGGGTTCCGACGAGTACCAACAGGCCTTGCACCAGGTGCGCGGCAAGGGCATCGCGCCCGAGCTGGCCGGTCAGTTGCCCAGCACCTACGCCAAACGCACCGTGGACCAGTCCCTGGTCGGCGTCTACTGGGCCTACGACGGCGTGCGCGACATGGGCACGCCGCCGCGCCTGTACAACCAGATCGTGCGCGAGGTGGCCATCGCCCGTGGCAACACGGTGGACCAGAACGCCCGCCTGTTCGCCCTGGTGAACGCCGCCATGGCCGACGCAGGCATCCTGGCCTGGGACCAGAAGTACGTGCACAACCTCTGGCGCCCGGTGCTGGGTGTGCGCGAGCACGACGGCTCGATGGGCCCCCTGGGCAACGACCCCACCCATGACATCGACAACGATTGCGATCCCAACTGGCTGCCGCTGGGCGCACCGCGCAGCAACGCCATCGGCCCCAACGTCACGCCCAACTTCCCGGCCTACCCCTCGGGTCACGCCACTTTCGGGGCGGCCGCCTTCCACGTCACCCGCCTGTTCTACGGCGTGCCGCCCAAGGACCGCAAGGCCGACACGGTGTTCACGGGCAGCTTCGTGTCCGAAGAGTGCAATGGCGTCACCCGCGACAACCGAGGGGTGATCCGCCCGCGCCATGTCCGCGCCTTCCCCAAGGGCCTGTGGCAGATGATCGAGGAGAACGGCTTCAGCCGGGTCTGGCTGGGCGTGCACTGGTCCTTCGACGCATTCGCGCTCAACGACCAGGGCAAGCCCGACCTGAGCCGCAACGTCGGTGGCGTGGCCCTGGGCCTGAAGATCGCCGAGGACATCTTCGCCACGGGCGCTGGCAAGGCACCGGTCAAGTCCAGCGTCGGCCCGCGCGCCTGACCGTCGGAGGGGGGGGGGGGCGTGCGGGCTTTGCCCTACACTGCGGCGCGCACCCCCTCTCCGACCTGCCGACGCCTGACGTCCGACGATGACCCAGCAAACCATCGACTTCACCCCGCTGCCGCCTTCCGATGGCGGTGAGTCCCTGACCCTGGCCCACTACGCCGAGCGCGCCTACCTGGAGTACGCCCTCAGCGTGGTCAAGGGCCGGGCTTTGCCCGACGTGTGCGACGGCCAGAAGCCCGTGCAGCGCCGCATCCTCTACGCGATGGAGCGCATGGGCCTGGCGTTTTCGGGCAACAGTGGCCCGAAGCCGGTCAAGAGCGCCCGCGTGGTGGGCGACGTGCTGGGCCGCTACCACCCGCACGGCGACACCGCCGCCTACGACGCCATGGTGCGCATGGCCCAGGACTTCGCGCTGCGCTACCCCCTCATCGACGGCCAGGGCAACTTCGGTTCGCGCGATGGCGATGGCGCCGCCGCGATGCGCTACACCGAGGCGCGCCTGTCGCCCATCGCCCGCCTGCTGCTCGACGAGATCGACATGGGCACGGTCGATTTCATCCCCAACTACGACGGCTCCACCGAGGAGCCCAAGCAGCTGCCGGGTCGCTTGCCTTTCGTGCTGCTCAACGGCGCCAGCGGCATCGCCGTGGGCCTGGCCACGGAAATCCCCAGCCACAACCTGCGCGAAGTGGCCGCGGCCACGGTCGCCCTGATCAAGAACGACAAGCTCTCCGACGACGAGCTCTTCGAGCTGCTGCCCGGGCCGGACTTCCCCGGCGGCGGCCAGTTGATTTCCGCGCCCAACGACATCCGCGAGGCCTACCGCACCGGCCGCGGCAGCCTCAAGGTGCGCGCCCGCTGGTTGATCGAGGACATGGCCCGCGGCCAGTGGCAACTGGTCGTCACCGAACTGCCGCACGGCACCAGCACGCAGAAGGTGCTGGAAGAGATCGAAGAGCTCAGCAACCCCAAGGTCAAGAACGGCAAGAAGGCCCTGACGGCCGACCAGTTGCAGCTCAAGGCCGTGCTGCTGTCGGTGCTGGACACCGTGCGCGACGAGTCCAGCAAAGATGCCGCCGTGCGCCTGGTCTTCGAGCCCAAGACGCGCACCGTCGCGCAGCAGGAGCTCATCACCACGCTGCTGGCCCACACCAGCCTCGAAACCTCTGTGTCGGTCAACCTGACCATGGTGGGCGCCGACGGCAAGCCCATGCTCAAGGGCGTGCGCCAGATCCTGGGCGAGTGGATCGGCTTCCGCATGGAGACCGTCACCCGCCGCACCCAGCACCGCCTGGCCAAGGTGCTCGATCGCATCCACATCCTCGAAGGCCGGCAGCTGGTGCTGCTCAACATCGACGAGGTCATCCGCATCATCCGCGAGAGCGACGAGCCCAAGGCCGCGCTGATCGCGGCCTTCAAGCTCTCGGAGCGACAGGCCGACGACATCCTCGACATCCGCCTGCGCCAACTGGCCCGGCTGGAAGCCATCAAGATCGAGCAGGAGCTGGCCGAGCTGCGTGGCGAGCAGGCCAAGCTCGAAGAGATCCTGGGCAACCCCGGCGTGCTGCGCCGCACCGTGGTCAAAGAGATCGAGGCCGATGCCAAGCAGTTCGGCGACGAGCGCCGCACCCTCATCCAGGCCGAAAAGCGCGCCGTGGCCGAGGTCAAGGTCATCGACGAGCCGGTCACGGTCGTCATCTCTGAGAAAGGCTGGGTGCGCGCCCGCACCGGCCACGGCCACGACCCGGCGGGCTTCGCCTTCAAGGCCGGCGACGGCCTCTATGGCACCTTCGAGTGCCGCACCGTGGACCCGCTCATCGTGCTGGGCAGCAACGGCCGCGTCTACAGCGTGGCGGTCAGTGCGCTGCCGGGGGCGCGTGGCGACGGCCAGCCCATCACCACCCTGATCGAGCTGGAGTCGGGCACGCAGCCGGCGCACTACCTGGCCGGCCACCTGGAGCAGACCATCCTGCTGGCCAACTCGGGCGGCTTCGGTCTGCTGGCCAAGCTGGGCGACCTGACCACGCGCCAGAAGGGCGGCAAGTCCTTCCTGTCGCTGGACGAGGGCGATGCGGTGCTGCCGCCCGTGGTGGTGCAAGCGGCGCACACGCAAGTGGCCTGCCTGTGCGCCGATGGCCGCATGCTGGTGTTCGGCCTGGACGAGCTCAAGTTGCAGCCCAATGGCGGCCGCGGCCTGACGCTGATGGAGGTCGATGCCAAGACGGCACCGCTGGCCTCGGTGGCGAGCGTGCACAACGGTGTGCGCGTCATTGGCACCACGCGCGGCGCCAAGCCGAAGGAAGAAGACGTGCGCAACTCGGCCTACACCGCCCACATCGGCAAGCGCGCCCGCAAGGGCAAGGCCGTCGAAGCCTTCCAGAAGGTGATGCGCCTGCAGGCTTTGGGCTGAGCCCGAGCGCGTTCAGTTCGGTGGCAAGGCCGCGTTCAGTGCCTTCATGAGCTGCTCGCGGTCCTTGCCCGCCACGGCGGCCAGGGTCTGGTCCGGGCCGCTCACGCTGAAGCCGGCCGCCTGAAGGCGGGTGACCAGGGCGATGTCCGACTCGCCGCGCAGCGCCGCCACCTGGCTCAGTGGGGCCTGGGTCAGCGTCTGCAGGGCCAGGCGGGCGGGGTTGCCGCCTTCCTCGCCACCCAGGAAGAAGGAGCCGACCAGCACCGCGGAGAACAGCCCCACGGTGGCCTTGGCCGCCGGGCGCTGGAAGTGCCTCGCAAAGCCGCTCCAGTTGGCCGTGACGTGCGCCAGCACGCCCACCACCATGGCCCAGCCCAGCCACTCATGGGCCTCCTTGTTGAGCCCGACGTCCAGGTGGAAGAACATCAGGATGCCGGTGACGGCCATGAGGAGGAAAGCGCCGATGGTCAGGGGCGTGGCCCAGTTGCGGGAGATCATGTGCAGACGGTGTGGTTTCAGGGAGTGCGAAGCGGACACCGACGATTGTCCTGTCCGCACCTGAAGCCTGCCTGAGGCATGTCAAGCCTTGCGTGCTGCGGTGTGAAGCTGCGTGAACCTCACCCGCCCCTCACCCGCCCCAGACCCGCTGCACCACCCCGGCGTACAGCGGGATGCCGATCAGGATGTTGAAGACGAAGGTCACCGCCAGCGACAGCCCCAGGTAGAGGCCCGGCTTCGCCTCGGGGATGGCATGGCGCAGCACCGCGGGCACGACGATGTAGGACGAGCTCGCGGCCAGCACCACCAACAGGATGGCGTCGCCCGCACCCAGGTGCAGCACGGCCGCCAGCCCCATCGCGATCAGGCCGTGCACCAGCGGGCCGCACACGCCGTACAGCAGCAGCGCGGGGTGCACCGTGCGCAAGGCCGGCAACTGGCGAGCCACCAGCAGGCCCAGGTCCAGCAGGAAAAGGGCGAGCATGCCCTTGAACAGCGCGCCCGAGAAGGGCTCCATCATGGCCTTGCCCTGGTCGCCGGTGACGAAGCCGATGGCCAGGCTGCCCAGCAGCAGCAGGTTCGCGCCGTCGGTGAAAGCCTCGCGCACCACGTGGCCGATCGAGGGGCCGGCGGCGGTCGCCTGACCGTGCGCGGCCGCCCCCAGCGCTTCCTGCCGGCGAGCCCAGCTGGCCAGCGCCATGGCCATCAGGATGGCCGGCGACTCCATGAGCACCAGCGCCACGGCCATGTGCCCGCCGAAGTCGATGCCCTGCGTTTGCAGGTACTGCGTCGCCGTGATGAAGGTGGTCGCGCTGACCGAGCCATAGGTGGCCGCCACGGCCGCGGCGTCAAAGTGTGAGAGCAGGCGGCGCAGCAACAGGTAGCCCAGGGCGGGCACCAGCAGCGACAGCGCCATGGCCGCGCCCAGGCTGGCCACCACCTGCGGCCCGAAGCCGGCATGGGCCAGCGAGAAGCCGCCCTTGAGCCCCACCGACATCAGCAGGTAGAGCGACAGGAAGCGCGCGATCTGCGGCGGCACCTCCAGGTTGGAGCGCAACAGCCCGGCGGTCATGCCGAACACGAAAAAGAGGATGGCCGGGTCCAGCAGGTTGTTCAAAGCATTCATGGTGCGGATGCTAGGGATTTGGTGGCATCATGAAAAATCAAATGTTGTGATTTGATTCATAGAGATAAGCCTATGCATGTCACCTGGCGGCAGTTGCGCCTTTTCCGGGCGCTGGCCCATACCGGCTCGGTCACCGGCGCGGCCGAAGCCGAGCACGTCACCCAGCCCACCGTGTCGATGCAGCTGCGGCAGTTGTCCGAGGCCGCGGGTGTGCCGCTGTACGAAGCGCTGCCGCGCGGTGTGCGCCTCACCGATGCCGGCCAGCGCCTGGCGCATGCCTGCGAAGACATCCTCCACCGCTGGGCCACCTTCGAGATGGAGCTGGCCGACCTGCAAGGCCTCAAGCGCGGGCGGCTCGATGTGGCCGTGGTCAGCACGGCCAAGTCCTTCATCCCTCGGCTGCTGGGTCCGTTCTCGCAACGCTACCCCGACATCGACGTGCACCTGGAGGTGGCCAACCGAGACAGCATCGTGCGGCGCCTGGAGCAGTCGCTCGACGACCTCGTCATCATGACCACGCCGCCCGAGCACGTGGCCGTGGAGGCCGAGCCCTTGCTCGACAACCCGCTGGTGCTGGTGGCTGCGGCCCAGCACCCGTTGGCCACGCGCAAGCGCCTGACGCTGGACGCGGTGGCCGGCGAGCGTTTCATCCTGCGTGAGCCCGGTTCGGGCACGCGCATCAGCTGCGAGCGGCAGTTCGCGCAGTGGGGCTTCAGCCCGCGCGTGCAGATGTCCCTGGGCAGCAACGAGGCCATCAAGCAGGCCGTGGCCGGGGGCTATGGCCTGGCCGTGCTGTCACGTCACGCGCTGGACCGCGACCCCGCCCACGAGGGCCTGGCCGTCCTGCCGGTCAAGGGCTTCCCCATCCCTTCGCGCTGGTACCTGGTGCGCCGCCGCGAGCGTCAGCCCACGCCAGTGGCGGCGGCCTTCCTGGCGTTTTTGCGCGAGTCGCTGGCGGCGCCCCAGGCCTGAACCTGGCGCAGGCGGGCTCATGCGGCCCCGTGCTTGCGGGCCGGGGCGCTGCCCATTGACGCTGGCCCAGGCACGCGCTAACGTCCCGAGCATTAAAAACATCAGGAGGTTGCCATGACACTGGCCACACGCGCCATTGCGCCCGAAGGGTTCACCCCGCAAGACCCGCAGGCTTACTACGAAGAGCAGGGTTACGTCGTTTTCCCGGGGCTCATCCCCGAGGCTGTGATCCACCGGATGATGTCGCTCTACCAGCGCGACATCCTGCCCACCAAGGCCAAGTTCTACCGCCAGAACACCAATGTGTACGACGCGAATCGCCTGACCGAGCACGGCCACGTCATCCAGAGCTTCCTGGACGTTCACCACTACAAGCGCTTCCCCGAATTCCGCCAGGCGGCGCTGGATTTGTACTTCTCGCCCGAACTGCTGCAGGCGCTCACCCAGGTCACGGGCCACGCCAGCCACAACCTGATGCAAAGCATGCTGTTCGATGCGAACGCCGCCACGCCGCCGCACCAGGACTGGTGGTACCTCGACACCGTGCCCAACGGCCACCTGCTGGGGGCCTGGATCGCGCTGGAAGACATCCACGAGGACGCCGGCCGCTTCTACGTCATGCCGGGCACCCAGCACGTGCGCCTCGACGAGGCCAACCTGCCGCACTCTGAATGGCTGGCCCGCATGCGCGAGTTCCTGGAGCGCAACCCGCACCGTGTGAAGGCGCCCGCGCTGCGCAAGGGCGATGTGCTGTTCTGGAACTCACGCACCATCCACGGGGCGCTGGGCACGCGAGACCGCAGCCATTCGCGCAAGTCGCTGACCGCGCACTTCATGCCCTCGACCATGACCTTCGGCAACCTGTTCACCAGCAAGCCCTGGGTGCAGTACGAGGAGCACGGCCCGCATCGCTACTTTGCCAACCAACCTGAGCACTCTTTCAAGGCCGAGATGGTGTCCAGGCTGAAGGTGGCCGTCTACGACAGCCCGCGCCTGATGAAGCTGGTGCGCAAGGTGCAGCGACGCTCGGTGGCCGACACCTGAGCTGGGTAGCCCTTCAGCAGGGCCTCACACCCGCACGACGGTGACCGAGCACTCGGCCTCGGCCACCACCTGCGCGCTCACGCTGCCCAGGTAGCGGCGCAGCGTGGAGTTGCCGCGCGCGCCCATCACGATGTGGTCCACCTGGTTCTTGGTGGCGAACTCGACGATGGCACTGGCCGTGTCGGGCGCCTCCAGCACGTGGAAGGTGAGGCGGTGCTCGTCCATCTGCAATTGCTGCTGCAGGGGCCGCGCCCAGTGCTTGATGGCCACCAGCTGCTGCACGTGCAGGCTGTTGCCTTGCTCATCGACCAGGGTGTCCATGCCGATGCGGGCGGTCTTCATGACGCTGACGCAGGCCAGGCGGGCGCCGGTCTCCATCTGCATGATGCGGCGCACCGTGCCCAGCAGCTTCTTGTCGAGCGCCGGGGTGCTGTTCTTGATGCCCACCGCCACCATGATGATGGGGCTGCGTTCGACGTGCTGGTTGGCGCCGTCTTCGCTCTTGGGCTCGGCGCCCATGGCCTTGAACCAGCGCTTGACGGTGCTCAGCGTGCTGCCCGTGGCCATGCGCTCGGCGCGGGCGGTCAGGGGGATCTGTTCAGGGTGTTGCAGGTCCAGCGCCAGCTGCGCGCCGGTCTGGTAGCGCAACTCGGGCTGCACTTCCAGGCAGCGCAGGATGACCTCCTGCAGCCACAGCGGCGTCTCCGAACGGTGCGCGCGTGGCGGCACCGGGTCGGTGTAGAGCCGCTTGCGCAGGCCCGAGACGCTGCTCGGGTTGCCAAAGGGGCGCTCCCCGGTGGTCAGGTGGTAGAGCATGACGCCGAGCGCGAACAGGTCGCTGCGCGGGTCCTTGCGCACGAACTGCACTTGCTCGGGCGAGATGTAGGGCCCGGTGCCCATGGGCAGCGAGAACTCTTCTTCCAGCAGGTCGGGCAGCTGGTCGTGGCGCGACAGACCGAAGTCCACCAGCACGGCCTCGCCGGTGGGTCGGAACATGATGTTGCTGGGCTTGACGTCCAGGTGCACGAGGTGCTGTTTGTGCAGGTCGTGCAGGGCCAGGGCCACGCGCTGGCCGATGTCGGCGACTTCCTCGAAGGGCAGGGGCGCCTGATCGAGTCGCGGTCTCAGCGAGTCACCGCCGATGCGCTCCATCACGATGTAGGGCTGGCGCGTGAAATCGCCTTTGGCGACCACGCGCGGCACGTGCGTTCCCTTGAGCGCGGGCATGACCATCTGCTCGACCTCGAAGCCGACGATGGAGGCCGGGTCTTCGCCGCCCTTGATGCGCGGGATCTTCATGATCAGGGGCAGCGGCTGGCCCCGGGTGTCCAGGGTGCGCGGGCAGGGCTGGCCCTCCGCATCCACCTCGGTCACATCCCACACCGTGGCCATGCCGCCCTGGTGCAGCCGTTCCTTGAGCACGAAACCGTCGATGCGGTCGCCGGGTTGCAGCTTGGCGGGGTGGGTCATCATGGTGCGGGCCCGGGTGCGTCAGCTGCCATCGATCAGGCGTTGCGCGAGCGAGGCGGGCAGGCCGGCTGCCAGCACACGGCGCGCGGCGGCTTCGTGGTCGTAGGGCACGCGGTGGAAGGTCAGCTCCGCCTTGCTCACATCGAAGACGGCGTAGCAGGCGGCGGGGTTGCCATCGCGGGGCTGACCGACCGAGCCGGGGATGGTCAGCCAGCGGCGCATGGGCGAGAGCTGGATGGGCGTGCCATCGACAGGCTGGAATTCGCCCGACTTGCCGGTGGACGAGAGGTGGTAGAGGCAGGGCTCGTGCATGTGACCGCAGAACACGAAGGGTTGCTGGCTGGCGAACAAGCTGCGCGTGGCTTCGAGCCGGCCGTGCAGGTAGCCCCAGTGTGCCGGGTCGTGGACATTGGCGTGGGCGAAGAGGCAGTCGTCCTTGACGATGGTCAAGGGCAGGGCTTCGACGAAGGCCACGTGGGCGGGTGTCAGCTGGGTGCGGGTCCAGGCCAGCGAGGCTTGCACGTGGCCACCCATCTGGTGGCTGCCTTCGTGGCGGATGGCGTCGTCGTGGTTGCCTTTGACGACGCTGGCGCCCTCGGCGTGGCGGGCCATCACGAAGTCCATGACCCAGGCCGGGTCGGCGCCGTAGTCCACGAAGTCGCCCAGCAGGACGGTGTGCTCACAACCTTGTGCCTGGGCGTGGGCCCAGACGGCTTCAACGGCCTGCCGGTTGGCGTGCAGGTCGGACAGGATGGCGAATTTCATGGGATGGGTGCAACGGCGAACGGGCCAGTCTAGCCCGCGCGCCACCCCCCATCAAGCTGGGGCAGTCAGGACTTGACGCCGCCTGCTTCCCGCATCTCGCGGCGCAAGGCCACGGCGTCGGGCTGGCGCACGCTGGCGGTGGATTCGATGCGGAAGACCTGCACCGTTTCCGACACCGTCTTGGCCCGGCTGGCCAGGCTCATCGATGCCGCAGCGATCTCCTCCACCGCGGCCGCGTTCTGCTGCGTGATGCCATCGAGCTGGGACACCGCCGAGTTGATCTGCGAGATGCCACTGAGCTGCTCGGTCGCGCCGCCGCTGATCTGGTTGACCAGGGTGGTGACGTGGGCCACGGCCTGCACGGCCTCGTTCATGGTGGTCTGTGCGGTGCGGGTCAGTTCGCTGCCGGCGCGGACCTTCTCGGCCGAGTCGGTGATGAGCTGCTTGACCTCGCGGGCGGCCGTGGCGGTGCGGCCGGCCAGGGCACGCACCTCGGAGGCCACCACCGCGAAGCCGCGACCTTGTTCGCCGGCGCGGGCGGCTTCCACCGCCGCGTTCAGCGCCAGGATGTTGGTCTGGAAGGCGATGCTGTCGATGACCTGGATGATTTCGCCGATGCGGTTGGACGACTCTTCGATGCCGCTCATCGTCTGCGTGACGCTGCTGACCACGTTGCTGCTGCGTTGCGTGATGGCCGAGGTTTGCTGGGCCAGGTCGGCGGCCTGGTGGGCGGTGTCAGCGCTGTGCCTGACCGTGCCGGTGATTTGTTCCATCGATGCGGCAGTTTGTTGCAGGCTGCTGGCCTGCGCTTCCGTGCGGCTGGACAGATCCTGGTTGCCCGCGGCGATTTCCCGGGTGGCCAGCAGCATCTCGTCCACTTCGGTGCGCGCGTCTTTGACGATGGAGCGCAGGTTGACGTTGAGCTGGTTGAGCGATCGCGTGAACTGCCCGATGAGGTCGTGCCGGTCTGTCTGGATGGACTGCGTCAGGTCGCCCGCGGCCATGCGGTTGGCAATCTCCATGAGGCCATGGATGGGGCCCAGGGTGATGTGGCGCAGGCGCAGGCTCACGCCCCATGCGACCGCCACACCGATCAGCAGGTAAGCGATGAGCCAGGGCGAGTGGAGGCCCACACCTTGACCTGCGGCGAACAGGCCTGCGGCAAACGCCGACAGCGTGCTGACCGTGGTGACCAGGGCCAGGCGGGCGCTCAAGCCGGGGGTGAGGGCTTCCTTGATGCGGCCGGCCGTGTCGTCACGCACCACGCGACCTTGGCGCAAGACGTGGATGAGCGTGCCTTGTTCTTTTTCCCGTGCCATGGCGCGGTAGAGCGCGTCGGTGGCGATCACGTCTTCGCGGCTGGGTTCGGTGCGCACCGACATGTAGCCCACGGGGTGGCCGTTCTCCATCAGCGGCGTGACATTGGCTTGCACCCAGTAGAAGGTGCCGTCCTTGCGGCGGTTCTTCACCGGCGCGGTCCAGGGCTTGCCGGAGGCGATCGTGTCCCACATGTCGCGGAAGGCTTCTTCCGGCATGTCGGGGTGGCGGATCATGTTGTGCGGCTGACCCAGCAACTCTTCGCGCTGGTAACCGCTCACCAGGATGAACGAGGGATTGCAGTAGGTGATGCGGCCCTTGAGGTCGGTGGTCGAGACCAGGGTCTCGCCTTTCGGGAAGGCAAACTCATGGTCGGTGACCGGCAAATTCAGGCGCATGACGTACCTTTCTCATCTGATGCAGACGCGACAGGTCGTTTAACGCCCACCTGCCAGGGCTGGAGACCCTTGTGAGGTCTCTCATGCATGACGGTCATGTTGCCACTGGGTTTAGACCCTGGGCGCCAAATAAGCGCTGCAGGATGGTACTTTTTGCTGCTTTGCAGCGAGCCTGGGCGCGCGCTTGATGTGGGTCAAGCTATGGCGGGTGTGGTGGCTTTGGTAACATGGGCCGCATCGCCCCAGTGAAACGCGCTCCACGTCCAACATGAGAACAGCAGAGCAAGAAGCCGTGCTGCGTTCCGTGCGCAAGCAAATTGATTTCTGGCAGATCCAGGCCGAGGAACTGGCCGGCATCCCCGAGCCCGTGGCCACGGTGGCGCCCGTGCGCACAGCCCCCGTGCACCGCTACCGCCACCCCATCACCAGCGAAACCTGGGATGGCGAAGGTGGCCAGCCCGCATGGCTGCGCGAGGCCCTCACGCGCGAGGGCTACACGGTCGAGGAACTGCGCCTGAGGGACGGCGAAACCAGCGGGGCCTGAGGCACAATCCCCCCGTGCCGGCTCCGTGGTGAAATGGATATCACGGACCCCTCCTAAGGGTCAAGTACAGGTTCGATTCCTGTCGGGGCCGCCACCTTTCAGCTCAAGCCTTGAGCATGCCCTTGGCCTCGATGAAGGCAATCACCTCGCTCAGCCCGGCCTGCGTTTTCAGGTTGGACATGACGAAGGGGCGCAGGCCCTGGGGCGTTTGCCGCATGCGCCGCGTGTCGGCTTCCATGATGTCCAGGTTGGCGCCGACGTAGGGCGCCAAGTCCGTCTTGTTGATGACAAAGAGGTCGCTCTTGGTGATGCCGGGGCCGCCCTTGCGCGGGATCTTTTCGCCCGCCGCCACATCGATCACGTAGATGGTCAGGTCGGACAGCTCCGGGCTGAAGGTGGCCGCGAGGTTGTCGCCACCCGATTCGATGAAGACGATGTCGGCGTTGGGGAACTGGCCCAGCATGCGGTCCACGGCTTCCAGGTTGATGGAGGCGTCTTCGCGGATGGCGGTGTGCGGGCAGCCGCCGGTCTCCACGCCCATGATGCGTTCGGGCGCCAGCGCACCGGCCACGGTCAGCAGGCGCTGGTCTTCCTTGGTGTAGATGTCGTTGGTGACGACGACCAGGTCGTAGGTGTCGCGCAAGGTCTTGCACAGCACCTCGACGAGGGTGGTTTTGCCCGAGCCCACGGGGCCGCCGACGCCAACGCGCAGGGGCGGGAGGTGCTTGGTGCGGCCGGGGATGTTGTGCAGGGTGCTCATGATCGGAACAGGCGTGAGTACTGGGTTTCGTGCTGGGCGCTCAGGATGGCCAGCATGGGCGTGAACGCCTGGCGCTGCGTGTCGGGCAGGGCCAGCGCGTGGTCGATGGCATCGGGGATGGCGTCGATGAGGCCTTGCAGGATGCGCTGGCCGGCGCTCTGGCCCAGCGGCACGGACTTGATCGCGGCTTGCACCATGTTCTCGGCCCAGCCGAAGGTGAAGCTCAGCAAGGCCTCGCGCAGGGCAGGTTCGCCATTGGCGGTGGTGGTCGGCGTGGGCAGGGCTTGCGCCACCGCGAGTGCGAAAGCGATGGGCCAGGTGGGCGCCGGGAGCAGGGCGGCGCATTGCGGCAAGCGGTCATCGCTGGCATCGGTGCGCGCCAGGCCACCGCGGTTGCGCAGCCACTCCACCAGGGAGCGGCCCATTTGCTCGGTCTGCAAGCGCAGCTCGCTGCTTTCGCGGGTGTGGCCCACCCAGTCGTTGAGTTCGCGCACACGGGCCAGGTCATGGCGCTGCCAGGCTGGCACGGCGCGGGCCACCACGGCCAGGTCGGCGCGGGCCACGGACAGCATCAGCTGGTCGCGCAGCCAGGCGGCGGCCTGTGCTTCCGTGGAGACGCGGCCACAGTCCACGGCCGCCTCCAGCCCCTCGGAATAGCTGAAGCCACCGACAGGCAGGGCGGGCGAGGCCAGCCACATCAGCTGCAGCCGCGCGGCGGATGTCAGGGGCGTGGGGCGGGGGGCGACGCGGGGCATGCGGGTTTTGGGTGGGGCTCAGTGCTGGTGGCCGTGTCCGTCACCATGGTCGTGGCCGCAGCCCGGGCCATGGACGTGGGGCGCGGCCTCGCTCTTGATGGCGATGCCGATGGGCTTGCCGCGCGAGGCTGGCGCGGGTGCAGGGTCATGCACATGGCTGTGTCCGCAGCCCGGGCCGTGGACATGGCCGGGGGCACCGTGCGGCGGATTGACTTCGGGGCTGTGACCATGGTCGTGGCTGTGCCCATGCCCGCCCGCTGCGTACGCGCCGCCCTCGGGCTCGAAGGCCTCACTGGCTTCGCGCACGGTCAGGTGCATGGCGCGCAGCATGTCGGCCAGCACGTGGTCGGGTTCGATCTGCAGGCGGTCGGGGCGCAGTTCGATCTGCACATGGCGGTTGCCCAGGTGGTAGGCCGCGCGCACGAGGTCGAAGGGTGAGCCATGCTCGGCGCACGGCGTGATCACCAGCACCGGCTGGGGCGCGGCCAGCACGCGGACCATGTCGCCGCTTTCTGTCACCAGCACATCGCCGCCACGCACCACGGTGCCGCGGGGCAGGAAGACGCCCAGGTGGCGGCCCTGGCTGTCGGTGGCGTCGAAGCGGCTTTTCTGGCGCACGTCCCAGTCGAGTTCGACGGTGGCGGCGCGCTTGAGCAGCACGGGGGCCAGGCCCAGGCCTTGGGGGAGGATTTTGTTGACGGTCAGCATGTGGTGGATGTTATGCAAATTCCATGCAAGGACCTCAGGTGGGCAAGGCCACCGAGGTGCGGTGGTGGCGTGCCAGCAGCCAGGCGAAGCCGAAGCCCAGCACGGGCATCAGGCAGGCGGCCACGGCGAAGGGGGCGCTCAGCCCCAGGTGCGCGATGGCCACCGCGGCCAAAGACACGCCCAGCGACTGCCCGAGGAAGAAGCTCGATGCGAACAGCGACACCGCCGTGCCACGCACCGACGGCGCCATCTGCGTGGCGTGGGTCTGGAAGGTGTTGTGCAGCGCGTAGTAGCCAATGCCGCTGAGGTAGCAGGCCGGCACCGCCCAGCCCCAGGCTGGCGCCACGAGCAGCAGCACCCAGGCCAGGGTCAGCGCGGCGGCACCGAAGCGTGCCAGGCCCACTTCGCCCAGGCGCTGCACGAAGTGACGCGCGAACATCACATAGGACAGGCCGCCCACGCCGAAGCAAGCCATCAGCCCGCCAGAGGCGGTCAGCGACAGGCCGAAGCGTGTGTGCACATAGGTCGGCACGAAGGCCAGAGCGCCGAAGACCAAGGCGCCTTCGACGAACACCAGCGCCACGATGACCCGCGCCCAGGGCGCTCGCCACATGGTACGCATCTGCCCGACCATGCCCGTGGGCGCGGCAGCGGCCCCTGCCGGTGCGCTGGCCGTGGTGTGGCGCAGAAAGCGCTGCACCGTGTCGCGGCGGGACTCGGCCAGCACCGCCAGGCCCACCCCCAGGTAGAGCAGCGCCATGGCCCAGAAGGCCCAGCGCCAGCCCAGGGTGTCGGCGAACACGCCACCGATGAGTTGCCCGCTGACCATGCCCAGCACCTGCCCGATGAGGAAGCGCGCCAGGGTGGATTGCCGCTGTGCGTAGGGCACGGTGTCGCCGATCCAGGCCATGGCCAGGGGGATGATGCCGGCGGCGGCCACGCCGGTGAGCATGCGCGCCAGCACCAAGCCGTCGAGCGAGCCCGCCAGCGCGGCCAGCACGCAGCCGGGCACGCAGGCCAGGGCGCAGAGCGCGATCAGGCGGTACTTGCCCAGGCGGTCGCCCAGCGGCCCGAAAATCACCTGGAAGCAGCCGTAGGCGATGGCATAGCCGGACACCGCGTGCGCCGCTTCGGCCGCCGAGCTGCCGAATTGCCGTGCCAGGTCGGGCAGCATGGGATCGCACAAGCGCGTGGCCGCGGCACTGGCGAAGGCCGCCAGCGACAGCCAGGTGATGGCGCGCAGGTGCCCTGTGCCGATCGGTGCCGCTTCGGCCGGCGATGGCGCGGGCGACGGTGGAGGCGGGCTGGAGCTGGGGGTGGTGGGCGTCAACGGCGGGCCTGTGGGGGCGCGCCGCGGCTGGCAGCGAACGGCTTGGCTGCATCCCCCGCGACGGCGTGGCCGCCATCGTAGCGGTCTGCGCGCGCGGCCGTGGCCGCCGCCGGGAATGCCCCGGGTTCAGAACAGGAAGTAGCGCTGTGCCATGGGCAGCTCGGTGGCGGGCTCGCAGGTCAGCAGCAGGCCGTCGGCGCGCACCTGGTAGGTTTGCGCGTCGATTTCCATCTTGGGCAGGTAGCCGTTGTGCACCATGTCGGCCTTTTTCACGGTGCGGCAGCCCTTCACGCCAGTCACCGTCTTCTTCAGGCCGTAGGCGGCAGGCAGGCCCGCAGCGATGCCGGCCTGGCTCATGAAGGTCAGCGAGGTGCGCGACAGGGCGCCGCCAAAGCTGCCGAACATCGGTCGGTAGTGCACGGGCTGCGGCGTCGGGATGGAGGCGTTGGGGTCGCCCATGGCCGCTGCCGCGATGAAGCCGCCCTTGAGGATGAGGCTGGGCTTGACGCCAAAGAAGGCCGGGCGCCACAGCACGAGGTCGGCCCACTTGCCCACCGCGATGCTGCCGACCTCGTGGGCCACGCCGTGGGCCAGCGCCGGGTTGATGGTGTACTTGGCCACGTAGCGCTTGACGCGGGCGTTGTCGTGGCGGTTCGTGTCGCCAGGCAAGCCGCCGCGCTGCACCTTCATCTTGTGCGCCGTCTGCCAGGTGCGCAGGATGACCTCGCCCACGCGGCCCATGGCCTGCGAGTCCGAGCTGAACATGCTGATGGCGCCCAGGTCGTGGAGGATGTCCTCGGCGGCGATGGTCTCGCGGCGGATGCGGCTCTCGGCAAACGCCAGGTCTTCGGCGATGGAGGCGTCCAGGTGGTGGCACACCATGAGCATGTCGAGGTGCTCGTCGATGGTGTTGACCGTGAAGGGCCGCGTCGGGTTGGTCGAGGACGGCAGCACATTGGGTTCGCCCACCACCTTCATGATGTCCGGCGCGTGGCCGCCGCCCGCGCCCTCGGTGTGGAAGCTGTGGATGGTGCGGCCCTTGAACGCCGCCACCGTGTCTTCCACGAAGCCCGATTCGTTGAGCGTGTCGGTGTGGATGGCCACCTGCACGTCGGTCTCTTCGGCCACGCTCAGGCAGGTGTCGATGGCCGCGGGCGTGGTGCCCCAGTCCTCGTGCAGCTTCATGCCGATCACACCGGCCTCGACCTGCTGGCGCAGCGCCTCGGGGCGGCTGGCGTTGCCCTTGCCGAGCAAGCCGATGTTCATGGGGAAGGCCTCGGCGGCCTTGAGCATCAGCGCGATGTTGTCGGGGCCGGGCGTGCAGGTGGTGGCGAAGGTGCCGGTGGCCGGGCCGGTGCCGCCACCGATCATCGTCGTCACGCCGCTCATGAGCGCCTCTTCGATCTGCTGTGGGCAGATGAAATGGATGTGCGTGTCGATGCCACCGGCCGTCACGACCATGCCTTCGGCCGCGATGATTTCCGTGCCCGGGCCGATGACGATGTCCACGCCGGGCTGCACGTCGGGGTTGCCCGCCTTGCCGATGGCCACGATGCGGCTGGCCTTGATGCCGATGTCGGCCTTGACGATGCCCCAGTGGTCGAGGATGAGGGCGTTGGTCAGCACGCAGTCGCAGGCGTCACCGGGGCCGGGCCCATTGGGGCGCTGGCTTTGGCCCATGCCGTCGCGGATGGTCTTGCCGCCGCCGAACTTGACTTCTTCGCCGTACCCGCCGGCCCTGAGCGTGAGGTCGTCTTCGACCTCGATGACCAGTTGCGTGTCGGCCAGGCGCAGGCGGTCGCCGGTGGTGGGGCCGAACATTTCGGCATAGGCGCGTCGGGAGATGCTGGCCATCGTGGGAATGTCTTTCAGAGTGGGCCCTGGACCAGGCCGCGGAAGCCGCAGACGATGCGGTCGCCGGCGAAATCGACGAGCTCGACGGTGCGTTGCTGGCCGGGCTCGAAGCGCACGGCGGTGCCCGAGGCGATGTTCAGGCGCATGCCGCGGGCGGCGTCGCGGTCAAAGCGCAGGCCGGCGTTGGTTTCGGCGAAGTGGTAGTGCGAGCCCACCTGGATGGGGCGGTCGCCGGCGTTCTCGACCACCAGGACGGTGGTGCGGCGCCCCGGGTTGAGGACGATGTCGGGCCCGTCCGTGAGCAGCTCGCCGGGCAACATCACGGGCGTCCTTTGAACCAGACGGCCGCGGCCACCACGAGGGCGCCGACAAAGCCCAGCGCATCGGTGCCGTGCCAGTGCGCCATGCCCGGCAGGCCATGGCCTTCGTGGGCCCAGGCGGGCAAGGCGAGCAGGCTGCACAAGAACAGGGCGGACAGGGCAGGGGCGCGGTGCTTCATGGTGGTGCCTGGTGGGGTTTTCATGCCATTCATGCAATGGGTTGGTGCACGGTCACCAACTTGGTGCCATCGGGGAAGGTGGCCTCGACCTGGATGTCCGGGATCATCTCGGCGATGCCCTCCATCACGTCGGCGCGGCTCAGCACCGTCTTGCCCTCGCTCATCAGCGCGGCCACGGTCTTGCCGTCGCGGGCGCCTTCCATGATGGCGGCGGTGATCAGCGCCACGGCTTCCGGGTGGTTCAGCTTGAGCCCCCGTGCCTTGCGGCGCTCGGCCAGCAGAGCGGCCGTGAAGATCAGCAGCTTGTCTTTTTCGCGGGGGGTGAGGTCCATGGTCGGTGCAGAGAGGTGACGGCACCTTCCATGCAAGAGGCAGACCAGCCCTCAGACCTTGTCGGGCACGTCGAAGGGCTGCGGGTCATGGCCCTGGGCGCGCAGCCAGTCGCGCAGCGCCAGGCCGGTGGCCACCGGCCAGTAGCGCGCCCGCGCCGGGTCGATGCGCTTGTACTCGGCCAGTTCCTCACCCAGGGTGATCACGCCCGTGGCCGGCACGTGGAAAGCCACGATGACCTGGTTCTGGCGCTCGAAACGGTAGTGGCCGATGAAGTGCACGCCACTGGCGTCGAGGTCGAGCTCTTCCTTGACCTCGCGGGCCACGGCCTCTTCGGGGCTGGGGTCGGTCTTCTCCAGGAAGCCGGTGATGAGGGCAAAGAAAGGCGCCGTCCAGGCTTTGTTGCGCGCCAGGATGAGCGCGCCTTCGTGCTCGACCACCGCCGCCACCACCGGCACCGGGTTGTCCCAGTGGACGAAGCCACAGGCCGCGTCGGGGCAGCTGTGGCGCAGCACGTCCAGAGAGCCCGTGTGGGCGCGCGGCGTGAGCGGGCTGGCGCAGTGCGGGCAGAAGGCGTAGCGGTTCGTCATGCGGGGCTCCGTGGCAGGGGTGGCGCTGAGGTCGAAAGAAGCTGAGCGCATTCTGCCGGCAGATGCCCAACGTGCAGGCTTGCGCATGTTTCTTGCATGGACACCGATAATGGCAGCACCTCCTGAAAGCCTGCTGCGATGGGCAAGAACATGAACCGATCCACCTCTGATTTCATCGTGCGGGCGCGCGAGCTTGAGCTGCAAGCCATGCAGCACCTCGCGGCACGCGCGGCCCTGGTCGAGGTCATCGGCAAGCTGGTGCATGCGCTGCAATGGGAGCGCGGCGCCAGCAGCCTCTACCTGGCCTCGGGCGGACGCAGTTTCGACGCCGAGCGCACCGAGGTCGTGGCCTTCGCCGAGCCCTTGGCACAGGCGCTGCGCACCGCGTTTGCCGAGCAGCTCGATGCCGGCAGCGCCGCCAGCGCCCAGATGGTGTCCATGATGGGCTGGGTGCTGCTGGACCTCGACAGCCTGGGGCCCTTGCGCGCCGCCATCGCGCAGAAGGCGCCGAAGGTGGGCGATGCCATGGGCGCGTTCAGCCGCGTGATCGCCGGGCTCATCGAGCTGGTCTTCCATCTGGCCGACGGCGCGACCGACCCGGCCATCTCGCGCCTGCTCGTCACCCTGGTGCACCTGCTGCAGGTCAAGGAAGCGGCGGGGCAGGAGCGCGCGGTGGGCGCCTCCCTGCTGGCCTCCGGCGTGTGCAGCGAGCTGGAGCAGCAGCGCTTCATCCACCTCATCGATGCCCAGGAACGCGCCGCCGACGTGCTGCTGGACTTCATCGACGCCGACCTGCGTCCGCATTGGGACGACGCGCAGAACGGCCCGAACACCGCCCAGCTGGAGCGCCTGCGCCGCGGCCTGTGCATGGCCAAGGTCGATCAGCCACTGGACGCCACGCAAAGCACGGTGTGGTTCGACGTGAGCAGCAAGCGCCTGGCCGACCTCGGTGTGCTGGAGGCCGCCCTGACGGCGCACTTGCAGGCGGCTTGCCAGGCGGCCATCGCCGCGGCCAGGCAAGACCTGGCAGATTCCACCGGCCTGGTGCAGCGCCTGCGCCAGAACCCCTCGCCCCACGCGCAGGCGGCAGACCGCTATTTCAGCGCAGCGGGGCAGCCGGCCTCGGTGCCCGTGCTGGCCACCAAAGGCGATGCGGCAACGCCGGCCGAACCTGGCCAGGCCATGGAGGCCGCGGAGGCCTCTTCGCGCATCGCCTCGCTGCAGGACCTGCTGCAACAGCAGACTGACAAGCTCGCCCAGACCGAGCAGGAATTGCGCAAGGCCAAACAGGCCATCCACGACCGCAAGGTCATCGAGCGCGCCAAGGGGGCCTTGATGAGCCGCCTGGGCATGACGGAAGACGCCGCCTACCGCGCCTTGCAGAAGGCCGCGATGGACCACAACAAGCGCCTGCTCGATGTGGCCGAGGCGACCCTGGCGCTCACCGACATCGCCCTGGCTTCGCCGAACGCCAAGGCCCAGACACCCGGCACCCCATGAGCTTTGACCTCGACATCGGTTTCACCAGCGAGCGCGGTCCGCGCACCGGCAACGAAGATTTCGCCCTGGTGCGCCAGCCCGGGCCCAGCGATGCGGCCTGGGGCGTCATCGCGGCGCTGGCCGATGGGGTCTCCACCGGCGGCCTGGGCCTGGAGGCCGCGCAAAGCACGGTGATGAGCCTGGTCGAGGACTGGTACGCCACGCCCGCCACCTGGGACCCGACCGTCGCCCTGGACCGCGTGATCCAGGCGCACAACGGCTGGCTGGTCGATCACAACCGGCGCCGCCTGGCCCTGGAGGGGCGCATGGCCCCCACGGGCACCTGCACCCTGACGGCCGTGGTGCTGCGCGCGCATGGCTTCACCCTGGCCCATGTGGGCGACAGCCGCGCCTACCTGATCCGCGATGGCGAGTGCACCCAGCTCACCCAGGACCACGTCATGGGCCGCACGGAGTTCCAGAACGGCCTGACGCGCGCTGTGGGCCTGGACGACGCCCTGCGCGTGGACTACCTCGATGGCGACCTGCGCATCGGCGACACCCTGGTGCTGACCAGCGACGGTGTGCACGGCTACATCAAGCCGGCCACGTTGCACGCGCTGGCGGGCACCGGTTCGGCCCAGGAGGCCAGCCAGGCCCTGGTGGACAAGGCCCTGGCCTCGGGTGGGCGCGACAACACGACGGCGGTGGTGCTGCGCGTCCAGGGCCTGGACGTGGCCAGCCTGGCCGACATGAGCCGCCGCGGGCACCAGCTGCCCGTGCCGCCCCGCCTGAAGGAAGGCGATGTCATCGACCAGCACCGGGTGGAAGCGTCGGTGTTCAGCAACGGGGTGCACCGCGTGTACCGCGTGCGCAGCCTGGTGCATGGCACCGTGCATGCCCTCAAGACCCTGCACGAGTCCCGCGCCAGCGACGCGCAGGAACGCGAGATGCTGGCCCACGAGGCCTGGCTGGCCGCGCGGGTCTCCGAGCGCAACGCCGAAGGCCTGCTGCACGTCACCGAGCCCGTCCACCCGACGGCCTTCTACACCCTGTCCGACTGGCTGGAGGGCGAGTCACTGGCCAGCATGCTCGACCGGCAGGCCAGCTTTTCCGTGTCCGAGGTGGTGGCTGCGGCCAGCAGCCTGGCTCGCACGCTGGGGCGGCTGCACCAGCACGGCGTCATCCACCGTGACATCAAGCCCGACAACCTGCACCGCGGGGCCGATGGGCAGTGGCGCATCCTGGACCTGGGCGTCGCGCTGTCGGGCAAGGAGCCTGAGTCGCTGCGCGTGCTGCACGCCGGCACGCCCAGCTACATGAACCCGGAGCAGTGGTCGGACGACCCGGCGCTCGGCCAGGCCACGCCGCAGTCCGACCTGTTCGCGCTCGGGGTGACGTTGTATGTGTGGCTGACCGGTCGGCTGCCCTATGGCGAGATCGAGCCCTACCAGCTCAGCCGCTACCGGCGCGACCCGCTGCCGCCTTCGCGCCTGCGCCCCGATGTGCCCATCTGGCTGGACCACATCGTGCTCAAGGCCGTGGCCCGCGAGCCCAAGGCGCGGTTCGAGACGGCCGAAGAGCTGCGCCTGGCGCTGGAGCGCGGTGCCTCGCGCCCGCTGACGCCCGCCCGGGCCTCGTCCCTGCTGGAGCGCGACCCCGCCGCGGTCTGGAAGATCGCCTTCGGCGTGGCCATGCTGTTCAACGTGCTGCTGGTGTACTGGCTGGTGTTCCTGCCGAGGCGCTGATTCAAACCGTCGCCGGTCCAAAGGCCAGCATGTCGCGCTGCTGGGCCACCGACGCGCCCGAGCGGATCAGCTCGAAGTAGGCGCTGCCGTCGTCGATGTCGCCATACAGGCAGGCGCCCACGAGCACATCGTCCTTCAGCACCAATTTCTTGTAGATGCCGCGCACCGGGTCGCGCAGCACGATGGCTTCGGTGCCGGCGGCGCCCATGAAGTCGCCGGCCGAAAACAGGTCGATGCCCGTCACCTTCAGCTTGGTGCTGACCTGGCTGCCCAGGTAGCGGCCGATGCCGAAGTCGGCCAGGTGGTTGGCGCAGACCACGGCCTGCTCGTACAGCGGCGCCACCAGCCCGTAGGCCATGCCCCGGTGGTTGGCGCATTCGCCCACGGCGTAGATGCGCGGGTCGGTCAGGGTCTGCAGGGTGTCGCTGACCAGCACGCCGCGGTTGCACTGCAGGCCGATGGCCGTGGCCAGGCGCACGTCGGGACGCACGCCGGCGGCCATCACCACCAGATCGGCAGGGATCTCGGTGCCGTCCTTGAGTTGCACGGCGCGCACGCGGCCCTGGCCGTCGTCCAGGCAGGCGGCGGTGTGGGCGCTCAAGGCGAAGCGCAGGCCGCGCTCGCTCAGCTCGGCCTGCAGCAGATCTGCGGCCACGCGGTCGAGCTGGCGCTCCAGCAGCCAGTCGCCCAGGTGCACCACGGTCACGGCCATGCCGCGCAGGGCCAAGCCATTGGCCGCTTCCAGGCCCAGCAGGCCCCCGCCGATCACCACCGCGTGCCGGTGCGTGCGCGCGGCCTCGATCATGGCGTTCGTGTCGGCGATGTCGCGGTAGGTGACCACGCCTTGCAGGTCGTGGCCCGGCACGGGCAGCACGAAGGGCTGTGAGCCGGTGGCCAGCAGCAGGCGGTCATAGCGCGCCTGCGTGCCATCGGCCGCGGTGACGGTGCGCTCGCGCCGGTTCACCGCCGTCACCGGCTTGCCCATGTGCAGGGTGATGCCGTGGGCCGCGTACCAAGCCACTGGGTTGAGGACGATGTCGTCCACCGTCTGCTCACCGGCCAGCACCGGCGACAGCATGATGCGGTTGTAGTTGGGGTGGGGCTCGGCGCCGAAGACGGTGATGTCGTAGAGGTCGGGCGCGATCTTCAGCAGCTCCTCGACCGTGCGGACACCCGCCATGCCGTTGCCGATGACGACGAGTTGCTTGCGGGGGCGGGGTGACATGGTGGCCTCCTGGCGTGGTGTGCTCAGCGGCAAGGTTCAGCGGCGCTTGGTTGCCGTCTGCCGGAAGGTCGCGGCGGTGCTGCCCGGCGTGCCGGTGCTGCGTGCGCGGCCGCCCTTTTCGGCCCAAGTGCGCGTCCAGCGGATCTGCATGATGCGCATCATCAGCAGCACGCCCACGCCCACAGCGGCAAAGGCCAGGAAGCCGTAGAAGTAGGTGCCGAAGTGCTGCTTGGACTGGCCCATGGCGTTGGGGATGAAGCCGCCGCCCAGGGCGCCCAGCTCACCGATCATGGAGCCGGCCACGGCGGTCGTGAGCGGCCAGCGCAGGGGCACCAGCTGGAACAGCGCGCCATTGCCTGCGCCCAGCGAGGCGAAGCACAGCATGAACAGCAAGGTGGTCAGGGCCAGGTTGTCGCCCATGGTGCCGCACACCACCAGCGTGATGACCACGAACACCAGCACGCCCGACAGGGTGTTGATGCCGCCCCAGCGGTCCGACAGCCAGCCGCCCACCACCCGCGTGGCCGAGCCCATCAGCGTGGCCAGCATGGTGAGTTGGCCGGCTTCGACCTTGGTGACCTTGAACTGGTCGTAGAAATAGGTGGGCAGGAAATTGGCCAGGCCGATGAAGCCGCCGAAGGTGATGACGTAGATCAGGCTGAAGGCCCAGCCGTCTTTCTCGAACAGGCAGGCGATGTGCTCGCGCAGGCTCTGGTGCTCGACGTCGGGTGGCTCTTTGGCGAACACGGCCATCACGGCCATGGGCAGCAGCATGGTGAAGGCGGCCAGGCCGTACACCGCCTGCCAGCCGAACTTCATGGCCAGCGGCGGCGCGAACAGCACGGCCAGCACGGTGCCGCTGTTGCCCGCACCGGCAATGCCCATGGCCAGGCCCTTGTACTTGGGCGGGAACCAGCCCGAACCCAGGGACAGCGCGATGCCGAAGCTGCCACCGGCAATGCCCAGCAGCACGCCCATGGCCAGCACCTCGTCGTGCGTGTCCACGAAGAAGTAGCCAAAAGCCAGGGCCAGGATGATCAGGGCCATCTCAACCAGGGCGGCGCTCTTGCGCCCGATGTACTGCGACAGCAGGCCCAGGGGGAAGCGCATCAGCGCCCCCGCGATGATGGGCACCGACACCATGAAGCCCTTTTGCGCGGCGGTCAGGTTGAACGACTCGCTGATGAAAGGGGCCATGGCGCCGTTGAGCACCCAGATGGCGAAGGTGAAATCGAAGTACAGGAAGGACGCGAACAGCGTGGGCGCGTGCCCTGATTTCAGGAATGTCTTGAAGTTGGACATGGGGAGCCTCAGGAGTTTGTTTGGATCAGTTTGCGCAGGGCGGGCACGCAGGAGCCGCAGTTGGTGCCGCATTTCAGCGCCCCCTGGAGTTGGGCCAGGCGTTCGCCGGCCGCGCCTTGGCATTGCGGCAGGAAGGCCAGGATCTGCGGTTCGCTCACGTTGAAGCAGGTGCAGACCTGCTTGCCGCGCGAAGCCACCTCGCCGGGCGCTTGGGCGCTGGGCGACAGCAGCCGGGTGCCGAGCGCTTCAACGGGCTGGCGCTCCTGCAGCAGCGGGCGCACCCAGGCGGCGGCCTCGACCTGGCCGGCCATCAGGAAGGCTTGCAGGCGCTGGCCCTGAATGGGGCCCTCGCCGCTGCCCACCACCCGCATGGCGCGGTGCTGGTGCCGGCTGGCATCGTCGTAGCGCAGGGTGTCGGTGGCCTGCACGCCGAACCAGCCTTCCAACCGGGCGATGAGGGGGGCGATGAGAGCGGCGTCGGGCGCTTGCGCATCGGCCAGGCGCAGCAGCACGCCGACGTGGCCGTCTGGTGTGCCGTCATGTCTGCCGCCTTGTGTACCGTCTTCCCTGCCTTCGTTGCCAAAGGGCACGCAGCTGAAGAAAGCAAAGTCGCGCGCCAGTGCGGCCACGGCCTCGCGCACCACCAGGGCGTTGCCTGCGGGCAGCCAGGCCATGGCCACCAGTTGCCAGGGCAGCGAGACGGGCTCGATGGCCACCGCCGCGTGCTTGAGCTCGGGCTGTTTGGAGGTGGGGCAGAAGGCCGATTGGGTCAGGGCGTTGACGCCTTGCAGGCGCTCGCCACCGGCGCCGCGCCCGCTGAGGAACTCGCTGCCCCAGTGCATGGCGATGTGGACCTGGCCGGGCATTTGCGCGTCCGCCGTCACCGCGGGGACCAGCACCTCGCCGCGGCGCGAGCGCACGCGCACCAGGTCGCCGTCTTTCAGGCCCAGGCGCTGCATGTCGGCGGGGTGGAGGTCCACCGAGGGCTCGCTGACGTGACCGAACAGGCGGCCCAGCGTGCCAGTGCGGCTCATGCCGTGCCACTGGTCGCGCAGGCGACCGGTGTTCAGGCTGAAGGGGAACTCCGCATCGGTGGCTTCTTGCGGGGGAGCGAAGGCCACCGCGGCGAACTTGGCGCGGCCGTCGGCCGTGGGGAAGCGGCCATCGGCGTAGAGGCGTGCCTGGCCTTGGCTGGCGCCTTCGGGCAGGGGCCATTGTTGCGGGCCCGCGGTGTCCAGCAGGGCGTAGCTCAGGCCGGTGATGTCGAGGTCGCGGCCCCGGGTGCTCTCGCGGTGCTCCAGCCAGACCGATTCCGGCGTGGCATAGGGGAAGAGGGTGGTGGTGCCTGGACGGTAGGCCGCCACGCGCTCGGGCAGCAGCGCTTCCAGGCGGCGGCCCAGCTCGGTGAAGATGGCCCAGTCGTGGCGCGCTTCGCCCGAGGGCGACACGGCCGGGCGCACGCGGCTGATGCGGCGTTCGCTGTTGGTGACGGTGCCATCTTTCTCGCCCCAGGTGGTGGCGGGCAGCAGCAGGTCGGCGTAGGCGCAGGTGGCGGTCGTGGCGAAGGCCTCTTGCACCACGACGAACTCGGCGCGTTCCAGCGCACGGCGCACCGTGGCCTGGTCGGGCATGGACTGCGCCGGGTTGGTGCAGGCAATCCACAGCGCCTTGAGCTCACCGCGCGCGGCGGCTTCGAACATCTCCACCGCGGTCAGGCCGGGCTGGGCGGGCACATCTGGCACGCCCCACAGGGCCGCCACTTCCTCGCGGTGCTGGGCTTGCCCCAGGTCGCGGTGGGCGCTCAACAGGTTGGCCATGCCGCCAACTTCACGACCGCCCATGGCGTTGGGCTGGCCCGTCAGGGAGAAAGGACCCGCGCCAGGCTTTCCGATCTGGCCGGTGGCCAGGTGCAGGTTGATGAGGGCGGCGTTCTTGTCGGTGCCGCGGCTGCTCTGGTTGAGGCCCTGGCAGTACAGCGACAGCGTCGGCGTGTGCCCGCCCATCCAGCGGGCGGCCTGCAGCAGGTCGGCCACGGCGATGCCGCAGGTCTCGGCCACGGCGGCGGGCGTGTGCGCGGCCACCACGGCCTGCAAGGCCTCGAAGCCCTGGGTGTGGCGGGCGATGTAGCCGTGGTCCACCAGGCCTTCGGCCAGCATCACGTGCAGCAGGCCGTGGAACAGGGCCACGTCGCTGCCCGGGCGGATGGGCAGGTAGAGGTCGGCCATGTCGGCCGTTTCGGTGCGGCGCGGGTCGGCCACGATCAGCTTCTGGCTGGGGCGGGCGGCACGCGCGTCCTCGATGCGGCGGAACAGGATGGGGTGGGCCCAGGCCGTGTTGGCGCCGACGATGAACAGGGTCTCGGCGTGGTCAAAGTCTTCGTAGCAGGCGGGTGGGGCGTCGCTGCCCAGCGTGGCCTTGTAGCCGGCCACCGCGCTGCTCATGCACAGGCGCGAATTGGTGTCCAGGTTGTTGGTGCCCACCAGCCCTTTGACCAGCTTGTTGAGCACGTAATAGTCTTCGGTCAGCAACTGGCCCGAGCCGTAAAAGCCCACGGCCTGCGGGCCATGCCGGCGGATGACGTCGGCGAAACGCTCGGCCGCCATCGCCATGGCCGCGTCCCAGCCGATGGCTTGCGCCTCGCCGCCCCGCTGCGCGCGGTGCATGGGGCGCAGCAGGCGCGCTTGCTGCGTCACGCTGGCGGCGGCCGTCAGGTGCAGGGTGCTGCCCTTGGTGCACAGGCGGCCGAAGTTGGCCGGGTGCTCCGGGTCACCCTGCACGCTGACGATCTGCTCGCCCACCGACCCGATGAGCACACCGCAGCCCGTGCCGCAGTACGGGCAGGTGGAACGGGTCTGCTGGGAGACCGGGTGGATGGGGATGCTCATGCCAGCGACACCCAGACCTGGCCCTCGCGCACCTCGACGGGGTGGGCCTGCACCGACCACTCGGGGTTCTCGGTGCACTCGCCCGTGGCCAGCACGAAGTGGTGCTTGTAGAGCGGCGAGGCCACGACGACCTGATCGCCGAGGTTGCCGATCAGCCCACGCGACAGCACGCTGGCGCCGTTCTTGGGGTCGATGTTGTCGATGGCGAAGAAGCTGTCTTCGCCCTTGCTACCGCCGGCACCGCCACCCACGCGGAAGACCGCCACATGGCGGCCCGTCACCAGGGCGCACACGCCGGTGTTGGGGAGGATGTCGTTGGCGGCGCACACCAGGGTGGCGGTCGCTGTGGTGGTCGCTGTGGTGGAGTCGGTCACGGGTGTCATGGTCAGGCTCTGTCGGTGCGTTTCAGGCGAGGTTCAGGCGTCCAGCGCGCTGGTCGACGCCAGCTCGCGCTCTTCGGCGAAGGCGGGCCGGATCTGGCCGCGCTCTTTCACGAACACCACGGTCTCATCGACCTGCTCGCTGTTGACGAAGCTGCGGAAGCGCTTGCGCACCTCGGGGTCGGTCACGGCCGTCTTCCACTCGCACTGGTAGGTGTCCACCACGTGCTGCATCTGCGCTTCCAGCTCGGCGCACAGGCCCAGGCTGTCGTTCAGGATCACGTCCTGCAGGTAGGCCAGGCCGCCTTCGAGGTTGTCGCGCCAGGTGCTGGTGCGTTGCAGGCGGTCGGCGGTGCGCACGTAGAACATCAGCACGCGGTCGATCAGGCGCACCAGCTCTTCCTGGCCCAGGTCGGAGGCGAACAGCTCGGCGTGGCGGGGCTTCATGCCGCCGTTGCCGCACACGTACAGGTTCCAGCCCTTCTCGGTGGCGATGATGCCGATGTCCTTGCCCTGGGCTTCGGCGCATTCGCGGGTGCAGCCCGACACACCGAACTTGATCTTGTGCGGTGCGCGCAGGCCCTTGTAGCGGTTCTCCAGCGCGATGGCCAGGCCCACCGAATCGCCCACGCCATAGCGGCACCAAGTCGAGCCCACGCAGGACTTCACCGTGCGCAGCGACTTGCCATAGGCATGGCCCGACTCGAAGCCCGCGGCGATCAGCTCCTCCCAGATGAAGGGCAGTTGCTCCACGCGCGCACCGAACAGGTCCACGCGCTGGCCGCCCGTCACCTTGGTGTAGAGGCCGTACTTCTTGGCGACCTGGCCCACGGCGATCAGGCCATCGGGCGTGACCTCGCCACCGGCCATGCGTGGCACCACCGAGTAGCTGCCGTCCTTCTGGATGTTGCCCAGGTAGTAATCGTTGCTGTCTTGCAGGCTGGCCAGGCCCTTCTTGAGCACGAACTCGTTCCACACCGAGGCCAGGATGCTGGCGGCGGTCGGCTTGCAGACGTCGCAGCCCAGGCCCTTGCCGTGCTTGGCCAGCAACTCGTCGAAGGTTTTGACCTGACCGACGCGCACCAGGTGGTAGAGCTCCTGGCGCGAGTAGGCGAAGTGCTCGCACAGGTGGTTGTTGACGGCCATGCCGCGCTTGGCCATCTCGGCCTTCATCACTTGGGTCACCAGGGGCACGCAGCCGCCGCAGGTGGCGCCGGCCTTGGTGCAGGCCTTCATCTCGCCGATGGTGCAGACGCCGTTGCCGACCGCGGCACCGATCTGGCCCTTGCTGACGTTGTTGCACGAGCAGATCTGGGCCGTGTCGGGCAGGGCTTCCACGCCCAGGCCAGGCTTGGCCTTGCCATCACTGGACGGCAGGATCAGGAACTCGGGCTCGGCCGGCAGGGTGATGCCATTGAGCGCCATCTGCAGCAGCGTGCCGTACTCGTCGGCATTGCCCACCAGCACGGCGCCCAGCAGCTGCTTGCCGTCGGCACTGACCACGATCTTCTTGTAGACTTGCTTGACCTCGTCCACGTACTGGTAGCTGCGGCAATGCGGCGTCTTGCCCTGGGCGTCGCCGATGCTGGCCACGTCCACGCCCATCAGCTTGAGCTTGGTGCTCATGTCGGCGCCGGCGAAGGTCGCCTCGGTGTCGCCAGCGATGTGTTTGGCCACCACGCGGGCCATGTCGTAGCCGGGCGCGACCAGGCCGAAGGTCTGGTCGTTCCAGGCCGCGCATTCGCCGATGGCATAGACCTTGTGGTCGCTGGTGCGGCAGTGGCTGTCGATGGCGATGCCACCGCGCGCGCCCACGGCCAGCAGGCTTTGGCGGGCCAGTTCGTCGCGCGGGCGGATGCCGGCGGAGAACACGATCATGTCGGTTTCCAGGTGGCTGCCATCGGCGAACACCATGCGGTGGCGCGCCTCGCGGCCATCGACGATCTCGACCGTGTTGCGGCCGGTGTGCACATGCAGGCCCATCGCCTCGATCTTGCTGCGCAGCACGCGGCCGCCGCCTTCGTCCACCTGCACGGCCATCAGGCGCGGGGCGAACTCGACCACGTGGGTGTCCAGGCCCATGTCGCGCAGGGCCTTGGCGCATTCCAGGCCCAGCAGGCCGCCGCCGACCACGACACCGCTCTTGGAGCGCGCGCCGCATTCGGTCATGGCCTCCAGGTCTTCGATGGTGCGGTAGACGAAGCAGTCCTTGCGGTCGCGGCCGGGCACGGGCGGCACGAAGGGGTTGGAGCCGGTGGCCAGCACCAGCTTGTCGTAGGTGAAGGTCTCGCCATCGACCGTGGTGACGGTGTTGGTGCGGCGCTCGATGCCTGCTGCGCGGGCGGCCAGGCGCAGGGTGAAGCCGGTGCGCTCGAAGAAGCCGGGCTCGACCACGGAGAGGTCTTCGGCCGATTTGCCTGCGAAGAATTCAGAGAGGTGAACGCGGTCGTAAGCGGGGCGGGGCTCTTCGCACAGGACCGTGACGTCGGCGCCTTGCAGGCTGCCCGATGCCAGGTCGGCGAGGCTTTCCAGAAACTTGTGGCCCACCATGCCGTGGCCGATGACGACGATCTTCATGTTCACTCCTATCTCGCGTGGCGGGCTGCAGGGAGGTGCAGCGGCCAGCGCAAACCAACGAATCCAATGCGGTACGGATCAGATGCCGCGCAAGCGACATGCCCAGTCCACCTTCGTTAGCGGAGCGATGCTGAAATCTGTGTGAGCTTCTTTGCTTCCACTTGGAAACAGCAGGTTCTGTGCCAAGTGGATGCGGCCCGCTGGCGGCGTGTTCTGCCCGGGATTCGGCCCAGGCACCGTGGCATGCGCCCCGTTGGGGTGCGTGTGCGCACCATCCAGGTGCGGTGGCGGAGCGGGGCGCTCGGTGTGCAAGGCTTTGGGCTTTGCGTGTCCCGCCTCAGCCCAGTGGAAAGCCCTTGACCAGCGCCCGCTGCAAGCGGGTGGAGGTAGCGGCCAGGGTGGTCTTGTGCACGGGGGCCAGCGCGGCCCAGCGGGCCTCGAAGTCGGCGCCGCACTGCGCGAGCACGGGGCGCGTGGCCGCGGTCATGACCTCGTTGCCGCCTTCGTCCGACTCCACCGAGGCCACAGCGCCGTCGAAAGCCCGGCTCAGGCGCTGGCGGATCTCGCGGCTGCGCGCCGTGTCGGCCTGCACATTGGCCACCAGCACGCCGTCCTCGCTCAGGGCGGCGCGGCAGTCTTCGTAAAAGCGGCGGCTGCTCAGGGCCGGTGGCAGGCCGGCGCCGTCGAAGCCGTCCACCAGGATCAGGTCGAAGCGGGCAGGGGGCGCGGGTTGAACGAGCTCCCGCACGAACGCCCGGATGAACCGCGCCCCGTCGTCGCACACCGTGCGCAGCCGTTCGCTGTCCGGGGGGATGAGGAAGTCACCGCGCAGGTCGATGACGGCCTGGCTGATCTCCACCACCGTGAACGTGGCGTCCGGCAGGTGGCGGTGCAGGTACTTGAGCATGGAGCCCCCGCCCAGGCCGATCATCAGCACGCGGCGCGGCGCGGGGTTCAGCAGCAGGCAGCCCATCATGGCGCGGGTGTAGTCCAGCAGCAGCTCGTCGGGCGCGTCCAGGCGCATGCTGCTCTGGATGAGCGAGGAGGTGAAGCTCAGCGAGAGCGTCTGGCTGTTGGTGTGCAGGCGGGGGGCGTCTTCCATGTCAGCGGCCATTGTCTCAGCCAACGCTGCGCCCCGGCTTGGCAAAGGCCTCGCGGGCCCGTGCGGCCTGTGCCCGCACCACGCAGCCTTCGGCGTGGTCGTTGACCAAACCCATGGCCTGCATGAAGGCGAACACGGTGGTCGGGCCGACGAACTTCCAGCCCATCTTCTTGAGCGTTTTCGACAGGGCCACCGAGGTGTCAGAGGTCGATGCCGTCTGCGGCGTGCCGAGCGTGGCCGGGTCGGGCTCGTGCCGCCAGAAAAAGGCCGCCAGCGAGCCTTCCTGGGCGATCAGCGCCTGGGCGCAGCGCGCGTTGTGGATGGCCGCCTCGATCTTGCCGCGGTGGCGCACGATGCCCGCGTCCTGCAGCAGGCGTTCGACGTCGTCGGCGGTGAAGCGCGCCACCCGGTCGATGTCGAAGCCGTGGAAGGCCGCGCGGAAGTTTTCGCGCTTGGCCAGGATGGTCCGCCAGCTCAGGCCGGACTGGAAGCCTTCCAGGCAGAGCTTCTCGAACAGGCGGCGGTCGTCGCCGACGGGGAAGCCCCATTCGGTGTCGTGGTAGGGCAGGAACTCGGGCGCCGATGCGCACCAGCGGCAACGGGGTTGGCCATCGGGGCCGGGGAGGGTGGGGCTGGCAGGTTCGTTCATGGGGGGTCTTGAACTCAGGCGTGCAGCGCGATCGTGACAAGCGCGGTGGCGTCTTCGATGCCCGTGAGGCCGTGCAGGGCGCCGCCCGGCAGGTAGAGCAGCTCGCCGGCCCTCAGCGTCACGTGCTGGTCGCCGACGGTGAAGTCGATGGCACCGCCCAGGCACTGCACGGTGATGCTGCCCGCGACCCGGTGCGGCGGGAAGGACTGACCAGCCCGCAGCACCAGCCGGATGACTTCGAGGTCGGGCGCCTTGAACAGCGCGGTGGTGTGCTCGGCGCCGGCAGCATCGCCTGAGGGCAACAGTCGGATGGGCTGCCCGTGCTGGGCGTGCGGGATGGCCATGGCGAGCCTCTGGGGTGTGGTGGAAGCCGCAGGCTACAAGAGCCGGGCAAAGGCCGTCAATCCTGCGTGGTGTGTCCCAGGCGTTAGACTCGGCGCTCCGCATTCCGAGGGTGCCAACCGTGGCCCCTCCTGCACACCGCACGAACCCATGCCCCCGCGGCTGAAAGGACCCGCCATGCCCGTCACCACCACCACCTCCGGCCTGCAATACGAAGACACCGTGGAAGGCGGCGGCGACATCGCCAAGGCAGGTGCCTACGTCACCGTGCACTACACCGGCTGGCTGTACGAGAACGGCGTCAAGGGCGCCAAGTTCGACTCATCCAAAGACCGCCGCGACCCCTTCGAGTTCCCCCTGGGCGCCGGCCACGTCATCCGCGGCTGGGACGAAGGCGTGCAAGGCATGAAGGTCGGCGGCACCCGCATCCTCGTGATCCCGTCCGAGCTGGGCTACGGTGCCCGCGGCGCCGGTGGCGTGATCCCGCCGAACGCCACGCTGATGTTCGAAGTCGAGCTGCTGGGCGTCTGAGTCCGGGGCCATCCGATGTTCGCTCCTTCGCAGGAACAGGTCCGGCGCTTCTTCTGTGAAGCCTGGGCCAAGCAGCAGGCCGGTCAGCCCCTGACGCCCCTGGAGGCGCAGGCGGCCGACTGGATCCTGGAGCACCCCGAGTACCATGCCGACCTGGCCGATGTCGAGGTGGCCTTGGCCGCCATGTACACGGTCGAAGAGGGGCGCACCAACCCCTTCCTGCACCTGTCCATGCACCTGTCCATCACGGAACAGGTCAGCATCGACCAGCCGCGTGGCATCCGTGCCGCCGTCCAGGCCCTGGCCCAGCGTCGCGGTTCCCTGCACGAGGCGCACCACGAGGCCATGGAAGCCTTGGGCGAGATGGTTTGGGCCTCGCAGCGCTCCGGCCAGCCCTTCGACGGCGAGGCCTACATCGAACGCATCCGGATGCGCGCCGGCCACTGAGCATGCCGAGGGGCGTGCGGCCCCGTCCGGCCCTCCACACGCGGGATGTCGCCTGCGCCAATCGGCCCTTGTAAAGCCCTAGACTGTGCACTTCGCACGATTTCCGTCTTTGGGTTGAACCATGCCGATCCTTGCCATGTCTTCCGGTACCGTCACCGCCGTCTGGGGCCAAGCCTATTTGCGCCTGCCCAACGGGCAATTGCGCGCTGTGAAAGTGGGCGACAAGGTCGTCGGCGGCCAGCAGATCGTCACGGAAGACAACGGCCTGGTGCAGATCGCGCCTGACGCGGTGCGCACGCTGCCAGCCCAGGCGGCCAAGCCCCTGCCCGCTGACGCCGTCATCGCCGACCTCAACAGCACCGTGCCCCTGGACCCGCCGGGCGCTGGCCTGCAGGGCGGCCTCGCCGGCAGCCTCTCGTCGGGCTTGCGCGTCGACCGCATCGCCGAGGGTGTGACGCCCCTGGCCTTCGACTTCGGCACCGACCGCGTGCTGCCCCCGTCGCTCGTTCCCGTCACGGCCCTGCAAGCCAGCACGCCTGCCGCTGCCGCCACCCCCGTGACGCCCACGCCCGAGCCGACCCAGCCCCAGCTCAGCATCAACGACGTGCGCGTCAACGAAGGCGCTGGCGTGGCGACCTTCACCATCACCCTGGACAAGCCCTCGACCCAGCCGGTCACCGTCACCTACACCAGCCGCAGCGGCACCGCCGTGGTCGGCAAAGGTGAGGGCGCCGACGCGGGCCTGGTCACCGAGACCGTCACCATCCCCGCCGGCCAGACCTCGGTCGATGTCACGGTGCCCATCTTCAACGACCGCACCTACGAAGGCAGCGAAACCTTCCAGGTCGACCTGAGCCAGCCCAGCAACGCCGGCATCGCCAAGGGCACCGGCACGGGCACCATCCTCGACGACGGCACCGGCACCCTCGGCCCTGACCAGCGCGTGCCTGATGACGACCGCCCCGCCGTGCAGATCGCTGCCGGCCCCGCGGTGGTGGAAGGCCAGCCTGCGGTGTTCACGCTCTCGCTGACCCACCCTTCGAACTTCCCCGTCGGCGTGGCCCTCAAGCTGCTGACGGGCACCGTGGACCCGGTCACGGGCCAGGGCAAGTACATCACCCCGGGCGAGGACAACACCCCGCTGGAAGTGCTCAACCCGACGACAGGCCAGTGGGAGCTGCTGACCGGCGCGCTGACCTTCGCGCCCGGCACGACCTCGCTGCAGGTGCGCGTGCCCACGCTGAACGACGGCCTGGTGGAAGGTACGGAAATCGTCGGCCTGCAGGCCACGGCCTCGGGTGACACGGCCCCTGGCGGCGCCGGCCCCCTGCCGGCCGAGGTCACGGTGCGCGACAACGATGCCGAGGGCACCGTGTACGAGTCCGGCCTGAGCACCACGATCCCCGTCGGCGACGACACCACCCGCGCCTCCGGCCCCTCGCCTTTGGTGGACGCCCAGGGCAACCCGGTGGCTGGCACGGTGACCGCTCCGACCCAGGCGGTGACCACGGCCTCTGGCCAGACCGTGGTGTGGAAGTCCGACGGCAACGGCGGCCTGATCGGTTACGCGGGCGACGCACCTGGCGCCCGCCCCGTGGCCGTGCTGACACTGTCGGCCGACGGTCGGTACGCTTTTGAGCTCAAGCAGCCCCTGCAGCATGCCGACGGCCAGACCGACCTGGTGCTGGACTTCGGCCTGACGCCCAAGGCCGCAGGCAGCGTGCCAGATGCCACCCTGCACATCCATGTGATCGACGCCCAGCCTGCGCTGCCGGCCGTGTCCATCGATTCGGTGACGGTCAACGAAGGCGCCGGCGTGGCGACCTTCACCATCACCCTGGACAAGCCCTCGACCCAGCCGGTCACCGTCACCTACACCAGTCGCAGCGGCACCGCCGTGGTCGGCACAGGCGAAGGCGCCGACGCGGGCGTGGTCACGCAGACCGTCACCATCCCGGCCGACCAGACCTCGGCCCAGGTCACCGTGCCTGTGACCAACGACGGCACCTACGAAGGCAGCGAAACCTTCCAGGTGGTGCTCAGCCAGCCGGTCAACGCGACCATCGCGCAAGGCACCGGCACGGGCACCATCCTCGACGATGGCACCGGCACCCTCGGCCCCAACCAGACGGTGGCCGACGACGACCGCCCCGCCGTTCAGATCGCCGCAGGCCCCACGGTGGTCGAAGGCCAGCCGGCGGTGTTCACGCTCTCGCTGACCCACCCTTCGAACTTCCCCGTTGGCGTGGCCCTCAAGCTGCTGACGGGCGCGGTGGACCCGGTCACCGGCCAAGGCAAGTACATCACCCCTGGCGTGGACAACACCCCGCTGGAAGTGCTCAACCCGACGACGGGCCAGTGGGAGTTGCTGACCGGCGCGCTGACCTTCGCGCCCGGCACGACCTCGCTGCAAGTGCGCGTGCCCACGCTGAACGACGGTCTGGTGGAAGGCACGGAAGTCGTCGGTCTGCAGGCCACGGTGGACAGTGGTGTCACCACGACCACCGCGCCGGTGACGGCCGCGGTCTCGGTGCGCGACAACGATGCCGAGGGCACCGTCTACGAAGCCAGCCTGTCGGGCGTCACCATCCCGACACCGTCCATCTTCAAGGGCAGCCTGGGCATGGTGGACGCCAGCGGCCAGCCTGTGCCGGTCACGCTCAAGGTCCCGACGGAGGTGCTGTTCACCAGCGTCAGCGGCCAGAAGCTGGTCTGGACCACCGAGGCCAATGGCGACCTGGTGGCCCGCGCCGGCACCACCGCCGATGCGCCCTTGGTGGCGAGCGTCAGCACCGACGGCCAGGGCGGCTTCAGCTTCTCGCTGCTGCAGCCCATCCAGCATGCCGACGGCAGCGATGTGCAGGACATCCACTTCGCCACGCAGCCCGTGGGTGCCACCACGGACGCAGGCAATGGCACCCTGACCATCCACGTGGTGGACGACCAGCCGAGCCTGCCCGCCACCATCGACATCGCCGCGACCACCCTGGACACCAACCTCCTGCTGGTGCTGGACACCTCCAACGCGATGGGCGCGGCCAGCGGCGTGGGCAACCTCACCCGCCTGCAGGCTGCGGTGCAGTCCCTGGTCCAGCTCATCGACCGCTACGACCAGTTCGGCGACGTGGCCGTGCGCCTGGTCACCTTTTCGGGCACGGCCCAGGCCCAGACCGACCACTGGCTCAGCGCGGGCGAGGCCAAGGCGCTGCTGGCCGCGCTGAACGCCGGTGGCGGCAACGAGCCCAACCACGCGATGGCCTTGCTGGCCGCGCGTGACGCCTTCGACAGCGTCGGCAAGCTGGGCGACGCCCAGAACGTGTCCTACTTCCTGGCCGGAGGCAATCCGTCGGACCTGGGTGGCGTCAGCCCCCTGACCGCCGCGGGCTGGACGACCTTCCTCAACGAGCACCAGATCAAGAGCCTGGCCGTGGGCCTGGGCGTCGATGTGGGCCCGTCGGGCCAGGCGGCACTGGGTGCCATCGCCTACGACGGCCAGGCCTCGTCTGACTTGAACGCCACCTACGTCACCGCTTTCGACGGCCTGACCAATGCGCTCAATGGTTCAACCCGGGACGTCATCTCGGGCCGCCTGGTCAATACCGCCACCAGCGCGGGCGGTCAGGTCGGCGCCGATGGCTTCGACCACGTCGGCACCGTCACCATCGATGGCGTGACCCACGATTTCGTGGCCGGCCAGAACGCGGTGCAGTCGTTCACGACCAACGCCGGCGGTGTGTTCACCGTCAACATGCTGACCTCCGAGTACAGCTACACCGCGCCTTCGGGCAGCTTCGGCCTGCTCAAGGAGCAGATTGCCTTCACCCTGCTGGACCACGACGGCGATGCGGGCAAGTCGGTGCTCACCATCAACCTGGACCACACCGACGTCCGGGTGGGCACGGCGGCCGACAACGCGATCTCCGGCGATGGCAGCAGCCAGTTCCTGATGGGCCGCGAGGGCAACGACGCTCTGACGGGCGGCGATGGCAGCGACATCCTGATGGGCAATGCCGGCAACGACGAGTTGCGCGGCGGCCTGGGCCGCGACACCCTGGTGGGCGGTGCCGGTCACGACCAGCTGGAAGGCGGTCAGGGCAGCGATGTGTTCGCGTGGCGCTTCAGCGATGCGGGCACGCCGTCGGCACCCGCCGAAGACCACGTGCTCGATTTCGGCGCGGCCCTGCCCAACCGCGGCGGCGATGTGCTCGACCTGCGCGACCTGCTGCAAGGCGAGCACGGCGGCACGGGCCTCTACAACATCGGCCAGTACATCCACATCGACGCCGAGGCGGGCAGCACCGTCATCCGCGTCAGCAGCATCGGCGATTTCAGCCCCACCGATGCCACCATGGGCGCGGCCGACCAGCGCATCGTGCTGGACAACGTGGACCTGGTGGCCCGCCTGGGCACGGGCCTGAGCGAGCAGCAGCTGATTGCCAAGCTCGTCGAGCAAGGCAAGCTGCTGGTGGACGCCTGATCAGCGACGCAGCTTCGGCTGCGGCACCGTTTTGAGCTCGCCGGGCAGGCTGGCCACGTAGGTGGCCAACTGCTTGAGTTCGGTGTGGGTGAACAGCTTGGCCTGGGGCCCCATGATGGCGTTGGCGCGGCCGATCTGCGGGTTGCGTTCGGTCTGGTAAGCCTTCAGCGCCACGTACAGGTAGTCTGCGTGCTGCCCAGCGATCTTCGGGTAGCTGGCGTCGATGGGCTTGTTCATGTCGGCGCCGTGGCAGGCCATGCAGTTGCCCTTGGTGAGCAGGGCCTGGATGTCGGCGGTCGGTGTCGCGGGGGCGGCCGGGGCGGCGGGTGAGGGGATGTCCTTGCCGCTGGCCTCGTAGAAGGCAGCCACGTCGGCGATGTCCTGGTCGCTCATGGACGCGGCGATGCCCTTCATCGTCGGATGCTTGCGCTCGCCCTTGCGGTAGGCGGTGAGCGCCGCGGCGATGTATTTCGCGTTCTGCCCCGAAATCTTGGGCACCTTGTGCACCTCGGGAAAACTGGCCTGGTAGCCCGTGATGCCATGGCAACCAATGCACATGGCGACTTTCTGGCGGGCGGTGGCCGAGTCGGTCGCATCGGCTGCATTTTGGGCTTGGGCGGTGGTGCTCAGGCCAGCGGCCAGGGCGATGACGGCCAGGGAAGTGAAGCGCATCGAAGGTGTTTTCATGGGTCGTCGGTCAGGAAGGGATGTCCGGCAGGGAAAAACACAGGGTTCGGGGCATTATTGGGGCTCGCCCTATACTCGAACACAGTAACAACCCGGTTGAGTCTGCGCATGAAATTCCAAGGAACCGACGAATACGTCGCCACCGACGACCTGAAACTCGCTGTCAATGCCGCGCTGAAACTCCAGCGCCCGCTGTTGGTCAAGGGTGAGCCCGGCACGGGCAAGACCATGCTGGCCGAGCAGGTCTCGATGGCACTCGGCATGCCGCTGTTGCAATGGCACATCAAATCGACCACCAAGGCGCAGCAGGGCCTGTACGAGTACGACGCCGTCAGCCGCCTGCGCGACAGCCAGCTCGGCGAGGAAAAGGTCAAGGACATCCACAACTACATCGTCAAGGGTGTGCTGTGGCAGGCTTTCGATGCCGACCAGCCGGTGGCCCTGCTGATCGACGAAATCGACAAGGCCGACATCGAATTCCCGAATGACCTCCTGCGCGAAATCGACCGCATGGAGTTCTATGTGTATGAGACGCGCCAGCTGGTCAAGGCCCGCCACCGTCCGCTGGTCATCATCACCTCGAACAACGAAAAAGACCTGCCGGACGCCTTCCTGCGCCGCTGCTTCTTCCACTACATCCGTTTCCCCGATGCCACGACGATGAAGCAGATCGTGGACGTGCACTTCCCGCACATCAAGCAGGATTTGCTGTCGGCGGCCATGCGCCACTTCTACGAGGTGCGCAACCTGCCGGGCCTGAAGAAGAAGCCGAGCACCTCGGAGCTGATCGACTGGCTCAAGCTGCTGGTGGCCGAGGACATCCCGGCCGAGGCGCTGCAGAGCAAGGACGAGAAGGTCAGCGTGCCGCCCTTGGTGGGTGCGCTGCTCAAGAACGAGCAGGACCTCAGCCTGTTCGAAAAGCTGGTGTACATGGCCCGCCACAACCGCTGACCGCGGTGGGCTGCCGTCAGGCGGCCCGTGGGGTGGCCACTTCCACCCGGTTGCGGCCCTGGGCCTTGGCGCGGTAGAGGGCGTCGTCGGCGCGGCGCAACAAGGCGTCCAGGGGCTCCGTGGGGTTCGTGGCGCAGGCCACGCCGGTGCTGATCGTCACGCAGAGGGTGTCGTCGCGCCAGGCAATTTCTCGCGCGTGCACGGCGGCGCGCAGGCGCTCGGCGGCTTGCAGGGCGCCCTCGTGCTCGGTGTGGGGCAACAGCACGCAGAATTCCTCGCCGCCGTAACGGGCCACGCGGTCCACCTCGCGGCCTTGTTCCATCAGCGTCTGGGCCACCTGGCGCAAGACCTCGTCGCCGGCCGCATGGCCCAGCAGGTCGTTGATGCGCTTGAAGTGGTCGATGTCCACCAGCAGCACCGAAAACGGCTCGTTGAAGCGCTGCAGGCGGTGTGCCTCGCGGGCCAGGCATTGCTCGATGGCGCGGCGGTTGAGCAAGCCGGTCAGGCTGTCGTGCTGAGACAGGTGCTGCAGGCGGTTGACCAGGCGCATGACCACGATGTAGCCCTGCACGAACGCGACCACGATGGACAGCACCGAGGTCAGGAACACCAGCGTCACCTGGCGCACTTCCAGCGGGGGCAGCAGTGCCTGTGCACCGGCCTGGCCCATGAGCACGGCGACGCTGGTGAGCGTGAACACGAGGGCGGTGGCACACAGCACGGCGCTGGACGTCAAGGCCGTGCCCGGGCGGAATTCGCGGGCAATGGCGGCGTGGGTTTCTCTGGCGCACTTCAGCAGCAGGGTCACGATGACGAGGCAAGACGCGAAGATGCCCAGGGACGGCCACCCCAGCGGCGCGCACAGCAGCAGGTTGAAGGCCGCCACCCCGGCGATCAGGCGCAAGAAGTCGGACGTGGTGTGGGGCAGGCGCAAGAAAGAGAGCAGGCCGCGCCGCAGCGAGGCCGCCCCCAGCACCGCCAGGGAGCAGGCCAGCATCGTCTGCAGGTTGCTGTGGTTGCCGCCTTCGGTCACCGTGACCAGCAGCGCGGCGCCGTTGGCGATGCTGGCGCGCATCCACTCGGAGGCCGCGCGCCGCGACAGGCCCATCCAGCGACCGCCGATCAGCCACATGGCCGTGGTGAGGCTGTGCATCAGCAGGATGTAGGCGGTCAACAGCAGGTGGGGTGAGATGTGCATGCGCGCGGGGACTCCAACTCAATGCCGCCGCCATGTCGCCTCTGTGCTGCTTCGATGCCGGATCATGGCCTGGCCCTGGCAGGACACCCGTTCAGGGGTCAAAATAGCGCCAGATTCGCAGGACAGCCTATGCTCATCGACTTCTTCTTTGCCTTGCGTGCGGCCCGACTGCCGGTGACCATCCCCGAGTACCTCAGCTTGCTGGAGGCGATCAAGGCGGACGTCATCGAGCCGTCGGTGGACGAGTTCTACCACCTTGCGAGGATGTCGCTGGTCAAGAACGAAGCGCATTTCGACAAATTCGACCGCGCTTTTGCCACCTATTTCAGGGGGGCCACGGCCGCGCTCGAGATGGGCAAGGACATTCCCTTGGATTGGCTGCGCAAGCACTTCGAGCGTGAACTCACGCCCGAAGACAAGGCCAAGATCGAGGCCATGGGCTGGGACAAGCTCATGGACCGCATCAAGCAGCTGCTCGAAGAACAGAAAGAGCGCCACGAGGGCGGCAACAAGTGGATCGGCACGGGCGGCACCTCGCCCTTCGGCGCGCATGGTTACAACCCCGAGGGCATCCGCATCGGCCAGGAGAAGTCGCGCAACCGCAGCGCGGTGAAGGTGTGGGACAAGCGCGAGTTCAAGGACTACGACGACTCGATCGAACTCGACACCCGCAGCATCAAGGTGGCGCTGCGCCGCTTGCGCAAGTTCGCGCGCCAGGGTGCGGCCGAAGAGCTCGACCTCGACCACACCATCCACGCCACGGCGGCCAATGCCGGCATGCTGGACATCAAGATGGTGCCCGAGCGCCACAACACCGTGAAGGTGCTGCTGCTGATGGACGTGGGCGGTTCGATGGACGACCACGTGCACCGCGTGGAGGAGCTGTTCTCGGCGGCCAAGAGCGAGTTCAAGCACCTGGAGTTTTATTACTTCCACAACTGCGTCTATGACTTCATGTGGAAGAACAACCACCGCCGCTTCACGGAGAAGGTCCCGACCTGGGACATCCTGCGCAAGTACAACAAGGACTACAAACTGATCTTCGTGGGCGACGCGACCATGAGCCCCTACGAGATCCTGCAGGCGCACGGCAGCGTGGAATACAACAACGAGGAGGCCGGTGCGGAGTGGATCGGCCGCCTGACCCACGCGTTCCCCAACCATGCCTGGATCAACCCCGAGCCGCCGGGCGTGTGGGGCTACCGCCAGAGCGTGTCCATCATGCAGCAGCTGGTGGGGGGGCGCATGTTCCCCATGAGCTTGCAGGGCCTGGAAAGCGCCATGCGTCTGTTGAGCAAATGAGCTTGTCCTGGGCGCGTTGCCTGGCCGTGAGCAGGGCCTGGTTGCTGGCCTGGCCCTTGGCTTGTCCGCTGGTGGCGTGGCCTCAGGTGGCACCCGTGGCGCCCGTGGCGCCTGCTGTGGCGGGCGCTTCGGCAG
>Ga0209107_10000086_pt1 | contig 55800 bp, 57 predicted proteins | sample LakErihyJuly2011_2_FD_187460 | JGI IMG/M metagenome (GOLD analysis project Ga0209107, IMG submission 187460) | Freshwater microbial communities from dead zone in Lake Erie, Canada - CCB hypolimnion July 2011 (SPAdes) (version 2) | ecosystem: Environmental > Aquatic > Freshwater > Lentic >...
AATGAAAACCTATAAAACTAAAAACAGCATCAAAAACGTTTTTGATGCTGTTTAATTTATCTATTTTTGTCTAATAATCTGTATCGATTATTTAGGACTAGTCAGTTTTTTAAAGTATTGAGCAACAAAAACGGCAGATTAATATAAACTATTTAAAGTGGAAGTCTTTGTCCTGCCAGAAGATGGAAACAACCAATTATTATTATGAAAAAATTAGTTTTAAGTTTAATCGTTACAGCTACATTTTCATTAAGTAGCTTTGCTTCAAATGAATTGAAGAAGGACGAAAACAAATCAACAGACGTAACTGAAATTTCAAAGGAAATTTCAAATGAAAAAGCTGCAATTTGTATAGAAGATGATGTATTATCACATGATTGTACATATAGAATGTATACTTCTAGTGGAAAATATTTAGGAACTTGGACTCTTTATGATTGTCCTGGAGATCTTCCTTGTGGTAGTCAGCATTTAAAAGAGACTGCAATTTCAACTTATAATGATTATCATTAATAAGTTTAATTTTTAACTTACTATTCTATCATTTTACTTTAATACTTTCAAATATATTTTGATAACATTTTTTAAGTTATCAATCAATATTTTTAGTTCAAATAATTTAACTTGATAGAATAGTTTTAAACACCCTAAAAAAATGAAAATAATTTATCTTTTTTTGTTATTGTTTTTTTCGTCTATCTATTCACAAAATGGTGTAGCACTTAAAATTGAATACAATGAATCTATTACATATACCCCTAAAATAATTAATAAAAGAATAAGTAAATTGTATGTTTCTAAAAATTTTTCTTATTATAAAGCAGAATCGTTAAAAGCAAATAAAAAATCTAATGATGAAGATTCTGAAACAATAGTTGTAGATGATACAAATGATGATACTACTTCTGAAATAATCGTTAATTTCAAAGAAAAAAAACTTATTGAAAGGTTATATGAAAATTTATTTCTAAAGAAATATTATTCTGTTAGTGAAAAAATGCCAGAAATGAAATGGACAATGGTTGCAGGAAAAAAGAAAATTAATAATTATGATTGTAAAAAAGCACAGACTACATTTAGAGGTAGAACATATACAGTATGGTATACTGAAAAAATTCCAATTTCAATTGGTCCTTGGAAATTTAGTGGTCTTCCTGGTTTAATATTATCTGCTGAAGATAATGAAGGAATTTATAAATGGGTTGCAAAAACTATCGTTTATCCATATAAAAGTAAAGATTTTAATTTGGAAAATGCAATTAAAGAAAATTCTAAATATAAAAATATTACATTCAAAGACTTTGACGAAAAACGAATTGAAGTAATAAATGATAAAATTAAAAAAATTCGAGCAAGAAGTTCAAGTAGAGACGGTATAAAAGTTGGATTTAGTTACTCAACGTATCAAGAAAGAGAACCTATCAATGAGTATAGAACAAAAACAAATTTTAATTAATCGTAAATATAGTCAATTATAAATAAACAGGAGTTAAATATTTAACTCCTGTTTATTTTAATTCATTAAAATACTATTCACCGAATGACCTTTACACAATTCAATTTTCAAAGCTATTTTCAAATTATTTTTTTTATAAATACTTTTTTTATAAGTGGAACTTGTATTTCACAAACAACAATTAAAGGAAAAATTGATTTTGATAATAATGAACAAAATTTAACATCGACAATTTTATTAAAGGAAGGCGAAAATACAATTGAATATACATTTTCTAATTCCGATAACACATATATTATTAATACAAATAGAATAGGAAAATTTACTTTAACCTATTCATCCTTAAATTATGAAACAAAATCAATAGAAATTGAAATTAAAAAAACTACCAAAGAAATTGAAAAAAATGTAACCTTAGTATATAAATCTATTGAACTAAATGAAGTAATAATATCAAATGAAAGTGATGTTAAAATCAAAAACGACACCATAATATTTAGAGCTAAATCTTTTTTACAAGGTAATGAGCAGGTCGTTGAAGATTTACTAAAAAAAATTCCTGGTCTAAATGTGTCAAGCGATGGCACAATAAAACTTGGCAATCAAGAAATAGAAAAAGTTATGATTGACGGAGATGATATGTTTGAAAAAGGATATAAATTATTAACAAAAAATATGCCTGTCAAACCAATTGATAAAGTAGAGTTATATCAACATTATTCTAACAACAAACATTTAAAAGGAATTGAAGATAGTGAAAAAGTTGCTTTAAATCTTACGTTAAAACAAGATGCAAAACGAGTTTGGTTTGGTAATTTACTAATGGGTTACGGTTTAGTTTCTGAAAACAGATATGAAGTAAGAGGTAATTTAATGAACTTTGGCAAAAAGAATAAATATTATTTTATTACTAATCTAAATAATGTTGGTGAAGACGCAACAGGAGATATAAATAATTTAATAAGACCATATAGATTTGATGAACCAGCAAGTATAGGTGATGACCAGTCAGCAAATACATTATTAGGTTTAGGCACAGATTTACCATATTTAAAACAAAAAAGAGTTAATTTAAATAATGCAGAAATGCTATCTTTAAATAGCATATTTACTCTTTCAGAAAAAGTAAAACTCAAAACATTGGGTTTTATAAATACGGATGAAAATAATTATTTAAGAAATAGTTTTCAATCATTTTCAGTTGGCACAACAAATTTTCAAAATATTGAAGATTTAAAAGCAAAAAAAACACAAATTACTGGATTCGGAAAAATAGATTTAATCTACGATATTTCTAAAAATAAAACATTAGAATATAGCGGTAAAATAAATAATTTAAACGAAAAAAAAGTTAGTGACTTATCATTTAACGACAATCTGTTAAATGAAAAACTAGAGAGTTATAATCAACTTTTTGATCAAAAATTAGTTTTTACAAATAAATTTAGAGAAAACAAGGTATTCTTATTATCAGGTAGGTATATTTATGAAAAAACACCTCAAAATTATACAGTTAATCAATTTTATTTCAATGATTTATTCACTGTAAATGCTAACAATACAAAACAGTATAGTCAAGATAAAATGCAATTTGCAGGATTTGAAGGACATTTATTAAACAAACTAAAAAATGATGATTTAATAGAATTAAAATTTGGAAGTCAATTAAGAATTGACAACTTAAAAACTAAATTTGAATTATTAGATAATAATAACAGTATAGAAGTACCTATAAATTATCAAAATAATTTATCTTATACAACTAATAATTTATATGCTTCTGCAAAATATCATTTTAAGTTTGGAAAATTTAAACTTTCAACACAATCTAACTTTCATAAAATATTTAATGAATTAGAAAATTATAATAAAAAAAATAATCAAAATACTTTATATATACTCCCAAAAATTGGTTTAGATTGGGATATAAATAAAAAAAATAAAGTAATTACATCATATACATATAATACAACCAACATTGGTGTTTTAGATATATACTCTGGTTTTGTACAAACTGGTTTTCGTTCTTTTTCTAAAGGACTAGGAGAATTTAACCAATTAAATGCATCAAATGCAATCTTAAATTATAATTATGGTAATTGGAGTGATAATTTTTTTGCGAATAGCTTTATTTTATACTCAAAAAGCAATGATTTTATAAGTACTAATTCTTTTGTAAGCCAAAATTATTCACAATCAAATAAAATTATAATTAAAAATAGTGATTTACTTACTTTTTCATTAAATATTGATAGATATTTTAAAATACTATCTACTAATTTTAAATTAGTATTTGGTGGTTCTAAATCTAATTTTAAAAACATTGTAAATAATTCAGAACTTCGTGAAGTGAATAACAAATCATTTACCTATGCTATCGAAATTCGCTCAGGTTTTAGTGGTATTTTTAATTATCATATTGGTTCAAAATGGAAAAATAACGAAATAACAACTACAATAAATAATTCATTTACAGACAATACTTCTTTTATTGATTTATCTTTTATAGTTAACAGTAAATTAAACTTTCAATTACAGACAGAACGTTATTTTTTTGGAAATCTTAATAAAAATAGCAATAAATATTATTTTATGGATTTAGAAGCACGCTATATAATGAAAGAAAATAAAGTAACTTTTTTTCTTTCAGGAAATAATCTTTTTAATACAAAAACGTTTAGAAATTATAGCGTATCAGACATAAGTGTTTCTATGACAGAATATCAATTACAACCAAGATATGTTTTATTGAAAATGGAATACAGATTTTAAAAATATTTTTATAAATTTGTTATTATTAACCAATTAATTTCAAATATTATGGCTTCAACTTCAGAAACGGGTCACAATAAAAATGTGGCAAATTTTAGCACCGCATACCAAATTTTAGAAGAAATGGGTACGCTTTATAATCCATCTAATGCAAAAATACAGTTAGTAAACCTCAACCCTATTCGTACTTCATTGCAAACTGTAATAACAGAATTAAACAATAAGAAACCAATTTATAAAAATGCGGTTTCAGCTCGTGAAGTTACTATTGCACCTCTTGGAAAACTAATGACAAAATCTTCCAATTTTGCCAAATCATTAGATATTTCAACCACAGACAAAGAAAACATAGCCAATCAAGCTAAAAAAATACGTGGCGACCAAAAACCAAAATCAGTAAACCCAGAAACTACAGAAACAGACGGTATTTCAACTTCTCAAATGAGTTATGACAGCCGTATTGCAAATTTAGATACTTACACCACTCAATTAGCATCACATACAGAATATGCACCCAACGAAACAGAAATACAAATTGTAAGTCTACAAGCCTTGCATTCAAACCTTGTTACATTAAGTCAAGCAGTAAATTCAGCAGGTAATGCCTTAATTACTGCAAGAGCAAACAGAAACAATATTTTATACAATAATGATACGAATGTAATACAATTAATTAAAGATGTTAAAGCCTATTTAAAATCTTTAGGAGATGCAGGAAAACCTTATTACAACGCAATAGTAAAACTACAATTCAAAGACAATAAATAAAAAAGAAATAAAACAAAAGGGCTACCGCCCTTTTGTTTTATTCTTTCTATTTTTAATAATAAGCCATCGTATAATCCTAATAATTAATCTTAAATTCATAATAACGTAAGGTAAAACAACAATAACGAATAGCAAAAATCAAATAATAAACCTGCAATTCCTATTATTAAACCTACAAATACTAATAACACATAGTAAATTAATAATAACGAACCTGCAATTCCTATTAACGTATCCGCAACTCCTAATATTGAACCTGCAAAACCTAATAATGAATAATAAAATCCTAATAATGAATCTGAAAATATAATAATGACAAATAAAACACTAAATGCAAACATTAAACGAATTAGAACCGACAAATAAAAGGCTTCTTGCAACAGCCGTTTCACGAAATTGCGGGGTTCGGGATTTATCAGAATTGGTAATTTTTAAAACTAAATTTTGTCTATATTTGTAAACGAAAGTGTTGGAAATCCGCAACTTCGTGAAGCGGCGACACGTTAATTTATAGAAAAATAAGAAATACTAAAAGAAAAATGCAAAAATGTAAAAAATGTACAACAAGTCTTTCTTCAAAATCAATTTTCAAATCCTTTTGGAAAGGTTACAAAAACTTTTCTTGCTCAAATTGTCAAACACAGTATGAATTTAATTCTAAGGATAGATTGATTGGTGGAATTGTCGTGGGAATTTCGACTTTCTTTGCTAGTTTAATCATGAATTACTCTGAACTAGAAATCGTATCGAAGTTACTATTAGGTTTAGTAGTTAGTGCATTTTTATGTATTGCCTTAAGTGCTTTGAGTATATCATTTTTTACATTTCAATTGAATAAAAAATAAATCCGCGCTATCGGGATAAAAAATAAACTACAGGGAAATTTAAACACAAAGTTCACAAAGAAATCCGCGAAAATCCGTTCCATCCGCGTCATCTGTGGCCTATTTTTTCACAAACTTGGCCTCAAAAAGAGTGGCAAAATGCTGCAAAATTTTCGCTTTTACTTCGGCTTCATCTACTGTTTCAACTCCCAATTCCACATTTAAAGAAGTTACGGCTTTGCCACGAATACCACACGGAATAATGTTGTCAAAATAACCCAAATCGACGTTGACATTCAATGCAAAACCGTGCATCGTCACCCATCGTGAAGCGCGAACCCCAAGCGCACAAATTTTTCGGGCAAAAGGCGTTCCTGCTCCGAGCCAAACTCCGGTTTCGCCTTCGCTTCGCCCACATTCTAATCCGTATTCTTGTAAAGTCAAGATAATGGATTCTTCGAGATAGCGCAAATATTGATGAATGTCGGTAAAGAAATTTTCTAAGTCTAAAATAGGATAACCCACGATTTGTCCCGGACCGTGATAGGTAATGTCGCCGCCACGATTGATTTTGTAGAAAGTTGCGCCTTTGGCTTCGAGTTGTTTTTCGGATAAAAGCAGGTTTTTTACATCACCGCTTTTGCCCAAAGTATATACGTGAGGATGTTGAACAAAAAGCAGGAAGTTGGGAGTTGGGAGCTGGAAGTTTGAATTGCGGTTTTTGATTTTTAAATCAACAATACCCTTGAAAAGCTCCTCTTGGTATTCCCAAGTGGCTTTGTAATCTTGGATCCCTAAATCTTGTAGTTGGATGGTTTTGTTCATTGCGTTAATTTGAATAGCAAAGTTACAAAGTTACAGACTTAAAAACTTTAAATGGAAAGTCAAATTAATTTTCAAATTTTCAAATTGCCACATTTTCAAATTTACCTATCTTTGTACTCTTAAAATAACAACAGAATGGCATTATCCGAACAAGAAATCCTTCGTAGAGAAGCACTTACAGAATTACGCAATTTAGGCATCGAGCCTTATCCCGCAGCCGAATTTATTACAACCGCTTATTCCAGTGAAATTTTAGCTAATTTCGAGAAATTTGAAGGAAAAGAAGTAGTATTAGCCGGACGTTTGATGGGAAAACGTATTATGGGTAAGGCCTCTTTTGCTGAGTTGAAAGACTCCGAAGGTCGAATACAAATCTATGTTTCGCGAGACGATATTTCGGATGATGAAGAGAAAACAATGTACAATGTGGTTTTCAAAAAACTATTGGATATTGGCGATTTTATTGGGGTTCGTGGTACCGTTTTTAAAACTCAGGTAGGCGAAATCTCGGTTCATATTTACGGTTTGACGGTTTTGGCGAAAGCCTTGAAACCGCTTCCTGTGGTAAAAATGGATGCCGACGGAAAAATATACGATGCTTTTGCTGATCCAGAACAAAGATACCGTCGCCGTTATGTGGATTTGACGGTGAACGACCACGTAAAAGAGACGTTTATCAAGAGAACAAAATTGTTTAATGCGATGCGGTCGTTCTTTAATGAAAAAGGTTATCTAGAAGTGGAAACCCCCGTTTTACAACCAATTCCTGGCGGTGCAGCGGCGCGTCCGTTTACCACGCACCATAACTCATTGGACATTCCGTTGTATATGCGAATTGCCAATGAACTGTATTTAAAAAGATTGATTGTGGGTGGTTTTGATGGTGTATATGAGTTTTCGAAAAACTTCCGTAACGAAGGAATGGACCGAACGCACAACCCGGAGTTTACCGCAATGGAAATATATGTGGCCTACAAAGACTACAATTGGATGATGAAATTTACCGAAAACTTGTTGGAACATTGCGCTGTAAGCGTCAATGGAACGAGTGAAGCTACTTTTGGTGAACACCAAATTAACTTCAAAGCGCCGTATGCAAGAGTGACGATGACGGATTCTATACAGCATTTTACTGGTTTTGATATTTCCGGCAAAACTGAAGCAGAATTATTCGAAGCTGCACGATCAATGGGAATTGATGTGGATGCAACGATGGGGAAAGGAAAATTAATTGATGAAATTTTTGGAGCTAAATGCGAAGGAAATTATATTCAACCCACCTTCATCACCGATTATCCGAAGGAAATGTCCCCGCTTTGCAAGCAGCACCGTGACAATCCCGAATTAACGGAACGCTTCGAATTAATGGTTTGCGGTAAAGAAGTGGCGAATGCGTATTCGGAGTTGAACGACCCAATTGACCAAAGAGAACGTTTTGAAGACCAGATACGTCTGGCTGAAAAAGGGGATGATGAAGCTACGGGAACAATTGACGAGGATTTCTTAAGAGCATTAGAATATGGAATGCCACCAACGTCTGGTTTAGGAATTGGTATGGATCGTTTGATGATGTACTTAACAAACAACTCCTCTATTCAAGAAGTTTTATTCTTCCCGCAAATGCGACCGGAGAAAAAACAAATTCAAATCGAGTTGGAAGACGAAGAAAAATTAATATTAGCGCTTTTGCAAACCAATGAAAACAAAATGGATTTGGGTGTTTTAAAAATTAAATCTGACTTGAGTGGCAAAAAATGGGATGCTGCAATGAAAGGTTTGGCAAAACACGGATTGGTAAAAGTGAGCTTGGTAGGTGAAAATAAAATTGTCGAATTAGTGAGGTAACCTTTCCTGTTGATTTGATTACTATTAAAATCTGCTCCATAAGCAGATTTTTTTGTTTAAATCATTTTCTTTACATTTGAATAAAATTAAACCTATGGAAAATCTAATTTCTAGAATCACAATAAATCCTGATGTTTGCCACGGAAAGCCAACCGTGAGAAATATGCGTTACCCAGTGGAAATGATTTTAGATCTATTATCTTCTGGCATGACATTTCAAGAACTTATTGAAGATTACCCTGCCCTTGAAAATGAAGACATTTTAGCATGTTTGGCTTATGCTGCAAAACTTACAGATGTTAAAATAATAAGTAAAGTTGCATGAAATTTGTCATAGATGCGCAATTGCCTTATGGTTTAAAACTTTTTTTAAACGACAGTGGCTACGATGCTATTCACACCGACGATATGCCAGATATGGAACGAACTTCTGACGCAGAAATAATTAAATTATCTGAATTAGAAGATAGAATTATCATCACAAAAGACAAAGATTTTCTTGATAGTTATTTGCTTTTTAATAAACCAAAAAAATTAGTTTTAATAACTTCAGGAAATATAAAAAACAAAGCATTCTTTTTACTTTTTAAAAACAATTTCAGAATAGTAATTGAATTGCTTTCTGAACATTCTTTGATTGAATTAAACAGTTTTGAAATCACCGGAAAATAAAAAAGGAATTCCAAATACATTGTGCCCCCAAAAAGTTAGACGCTATTTATTGCATTTTTTAGGTCAATATAAAGTTAATAAGTATTTTTGACACTTTACTAATCAAAACCAATTATGAAAAAATATATTTATACGTTACTTTTTTTAATCTCTTTTTTGAATCCTGTTTTTGCACAACTAAAAAGCCCCTTGGATTTTATTCCTAATTACGGCAAACAAATCACCTATTATCATCAAGTTGAAAGCTATTTCAATTATTTAGCAGGAGAATCCCAACTCATAAAAAAGCAAAAATATGGCGTCACGAATGAACAAAGAGATCTGAATTTATTTTTCATTTCGACACCTGAGAATTTGGCCAACTTGGAACTAATTAGAAACAACAATCTCGCTGCTATTGGAATGTCGAATTCTAAAACCGCAGCGGTAGAAGATAAAGTAATTGTATGGATAAGTTTTAATGTTCACGGCAACGAATTTGCTGGAACCGAAAGCGCTTTGACCGTAGCTTACGAACTATTGAATCCCGCAAATGAAGCCACAAAGTCTTGGTTAAAAAACACCATCGTTATTCTAGATCCTTGCATTAATCCTGATGGCTATTCCCGCTATGGAAATTGGTTGCGTGAAATTTCAGGTAAAAAAACACATCCAGGATTATACGATAGAGAACATATGGAGGTTTGGCCAGGCGGAAGATACAACCATTATATTTTTGATTTGAACAGAGATTGGGCTTGGCAAACACAAATTGAAACACAACAGCGCATCGCAATGTACTATCAATGGATGCCGCAAGTACATACAGACGTTCACGAAATGAGTTACGATTCACCTTATTTTTTTCCTCCATCTGCTGAACCTTTACACGAATTTATTGAGCAATATCAGAAAGATTTTCACACAACTTTAGGTAAAAACATATCCGCAAAATTTGACAAACAAAATTGGCTGTACAATACTCGTGAACGATTTGATTTGTTTTATCCAAGTTATGGCGATACTTATCCTACATACAATGGCGCCGTTGGAATGACATTGGAACAAGGAGGAATAAGCGCTGGTAGAGAAATTACTATGGAAAATGGAGCTAGTCTAACTATAAAAGACCGCTTGACGCATCACGCAACAGCAGTCCTAACTATTGTTGAAAGTGCGGCTTCTCAAAAAGAGGCCTTGATAAGAGGGTTTAGAGAATTTAACAATAATGCACGTAAAAAAGTTAAAGGAACGTACAAAACCTACATAATGAAAAGCAATCCAAAACTGGAACAAATGGCAGTTTTGTTGAAGAAAAACAATATAGAATTTGCTTATGCAGATGCTTCCGCTACGGAATCTGGTTTTCATTACCAATCTAAAAAGGATGAAAGTTTCAAAATAGAACCTAACGATTTAATTGTAAAAGTAGATCAACCAAGAGCTGTTTTGTCACAAATACTTTTTGAACCCAATCAAAAATTAAACGATAGTTTATCCTACGACATTACCGCGTGGGCATTGCCTTTGGCGTATGGTGTAGAAGGTTATGCTGTAAAAAATAGTTTAGAAATTAAAACTAAATCTAGCATTGAAGTGTTATCAAAAAAGATTCCGGATGCGGTTTATGCTTTTCATATTCCTTGGAATAACAGAACATCGGCGCAAGTCCTTTCGTCATTACATCAAGCCGGAATTAAAGTAAGATCGGCTATGAAAAAAGCGGTTTTTGGGGCTATTACTGTTCAAACTGGTGGCTTAATTGTAAGTAAAGCTGACAACCCAAAAGTAGTTGATTTTGAAAAAACAGTTGGCGAAATTGTCAAAGTGAAATCAGATTTTAATTTTATAGCAACAGGGTTTTCTACCAATTCAAAAGATTTAGGAGGCGAAAATTTTGTTCTTCTCAAAGCGCCAAAAATATTGCTATTATCGGGAAAAGGAGTTAGTTCTACGGAGTTTGGCGCAACTTGGTTTTACCTCGATGAAACCATTAGTTACCCTGTGAGTATTGTAGAAACTGGTAATTTCAGTCGTGTTAAATTATACAATTACAATACATTGATTCTCGCAGATGGTTATTATAATTTTACCGAAGAGCAGAAAAAACAAATCGATGATTGGATTGTAAACGGAGGAAAAGTCATCGCAATGAATGCAGCCACATCACTATTTGAAGACAGAGTAGGCTACGCTTTGAGCCCTTTCGCAACTACTGAAGAAAAAGAAAAATCAGAAAAAAACGAAAAAGAATTGGAATTAAAGAAACGCTTTCTTGATTTTGAAGGCGTAGAGCGAAGAGCTATTTCGGGATCGATTCCCGGCGCAATTATGGAAAACAAATTAGATACCACCTATCCAATGTCATTTGGTTTAGGCAGTTCATATTACAGTTTGAAAACCAATGAAAAATGCTATCCTTTGTTGAAAAAAGCAATCAATGTAGCTTACATCCCAAAAGCGTATCAGAGTTATGGTTTTGTAGGTAATGATATGAAGAAAAAACTATCCGAAACAGTAAGTTTTGCAGTGGACAAAAAAGGAGAAGGATCTGTAATTTATATGATTGATAATCCTTTGTTTAGAGGTTTTTGGGAAAACGGAATCGTGTTGTTTAGCAATGCTTTATTCTTGGTCAATTAAAAATTTTACAATTTGTATAAAAAAGGAGTTTCTATTGAGAAACTCCTTTTTTATACCAGATAATGAAATGAATTACGCCATAAACAAAATAGGTTTATTAAAGTTATACAGAACCTGATCATATGGAACGCTTTTATTCTCTATTTTTTCTGAAAAACCATCAAACTTAATATGATTGTACTTCGTAAATAAATAAATTTCTTTCAAACAATTATATAAACTTTGGTGAATTAATGTCGTATAAAAAGGCAGTTGGTTTGTCCCTTTTTCGCCTATAAATAAATGAACCTCGTAATTAGAACTACTTTTAGACAGGTTGTTTCCGTTGAGTTTTAAGGTAAATATTGTCGGCACGCCGTTCTGTATTCCATTATACTGTACTATCATACTTTTTATAATTAAATTTTACTTAATTAGATTTATACTTGCCTAATGTTATGTTACGATAAAATTAAGTAAAAAAAAGAAACTGATTTCGTAACATCGCATAAATTTTATAGCACCCGGTTTACCTGGACTAAATTCTTTTCGTAATAAGACTCTTTTGTAGAAGAAATAATTACACCTCCGTGAGTTGCAGAATGTATAAATTTTATCTCACCATCTAGCACTTCGACCACCATTCCAACATGATTGATTTTTCGGCTTCCTCTGGTTTTAAAGAAAATCAAATCGCCTTTTTTAGCATTCGTAGAATCAATTTTCAAACCATATTCGGCCATTTCGTTAGATGATCTTGGTAATTTGATATCGTTATTGCCAAAAGTGTAACACATTAATCCAGAACAATCAAAACCATCTTTTGTAGTGCCGCCCGAACGGTATCGTGTCCCAATATTTTCCGATGCTGTAGCAATTAATTGATCTACAAATGCGGCATCGTAAACCGTATTCTCTTTATTATCAAAATCCTTTTTATCTAGTTCTTCTGTAACCACAACAGGACTAACAGGCAAAGGAACATTGACATCCATTATTTGGGAACTGCGAATTTTAAGCATTGCACCAACCAATAATTTTTTTACAATATCTGGATTTTGTTTTTCTAATTCGGCAATAGTAATACCATATTCTTTGGCAATTCCGTACTTCGTTTCTTTGGGTAAAACCTCGTGGGTAATTTCGGTTTCTGGCTTCTTTTCTGCAATAACTACTTGCGATACGACTTTGACCTCTTGATTTTCTTTTACTGTACTTTTATCAAAAGTCAAGCTGGAATTAGTATCTGCTTTTACTGGAACAATAATTTTCTGACCCACTTTTAAAAATTTACTTTCTAAAGTTGCATTCACTTTTTGTAAATCGGCAACCGTAATTCCATGTTTTTTTGCAATAGAATAATACGATTCTTTGGGTAAGACTATATATTCAATTCCTTCGGAGGGTGCAATCTTTTCCGCCTCCACTTTTGGAGCAACAACCATTTCTTCTTTTGGAATATTGCTTTTATTTTCGATTTGATTTTGTACTTCAATTGCTTCTTGAGGTTCTTTGACTTTAACCAAATCCTCAGAAGTAGTTTGAGGAAGCTTGATTATTTGACCTTTTTTCAATCCTTCTTTTTCCAAGTTTGGATTGATTTTGTACAACTCTTCGGTTGTTATAGTGTATTGCTTTGCAATGCCATAAAGTGTTTCCTTAGCAAGAACTTCGTGTGATTTTTCATGAGAATTGTTTGTAAACTTGTTAGTTAAAGCGCTATTGTGTTTTACTTTTGATGGAAGTAATAAAACGGTTTTATATTTTATACCATTCCTTGCATCTGGATTTAATTCATAAATCGCGCTTGCTTTTATATTATATTTTTTTGCAATTCCGCTTATCGTTTCGCCTTTCGCGACAGTGTGTTGTAGGTGCTTTTCTTGCGAAAAAACAGTAAAACTACTAAAATAAATAAATCCAATAACTATATAATAAACCCTCATAAAACTCAATTAAATTTCAACTTTATAATACAATCCATTATCTTTAAAAGTTACACAACATTTTAAATTCTCATAAGAATTGCATATTTTTTCTACTTTACCACCAAAAAGTACTAATAAATTATTCTTAGGAAGCAAATTTAATCCATAATTACAAATATGACAATTTTTAAAGTATTCTTTATATTCATTTTAACACATATACAAAAAAACGCTCAAGTTGCCTTGAGCGTTTCAATATCACTCCATTTTAAAATTAGGCTTTTCCGGCAGCGGCAATCAAGTTTAATGCGGAGCCCGCAACGAACCAACCTATCTGTCCTTCGTTATACGTATGGTTTGCCAAGATGCTATCTTTAAAACCATCGGCGTGAACAAATTCTAAAGTCAATGGTTTTCCTGGAGCAAAATCAACTAAATCTATGAAGTTAATCGTGTCATTTTCTTGAATTTTGTCGTAATCAGCTTCATTAGCAAATGTCAAACCCAACATCCCTTGTTTTTTCAAATTCGTTTCGTGAATACGAGCGAAAGATTTTACCAAAACCGCTTTCACACCTAAGAAACGTGGTTCCATTGCAGCATGTTCCCGAGAAGAACCTTCACCATAATTGTGATCTCCCACAACCACGGAAGCAATTCCAGCCGCTTTGTAAGCACGGGCTACAGCAGGAACGGTATCGTATTCTCCTGACAATTGGTTCTTTACTGAATTTGTTTTTTCAGTGAATGCATTCACTGCTCCAATCAACATATTGTTTGAAATATTATCCAAGTGACCACGAAAACGCAACCAAGGTCCGGCCATAGAAATATGATCGGTAGTACATTTTCCGAAAGCTTTGATCAATAATTTGGCTCCCAAAATATTTTTTCCATCCCAAGCTTGGAAAGGTGCCAGCAACTGCAAACGATCTGAGGTTTCGCTCACTACAATTTGCACTCCTGATCCGTCTTCGGCCGGGGCTTGAAATCCATTATCTTCAACCGCAAAGCCTTTTTTAGGTAATTCGTCGCCATAAGGTGCAGTCAATTTCACTTCTTCACCTTTATCATTAATCAAAAAATCAGTCAACGGATTGAAATCCAAACGACCTGAAATCGCTAATGCTGCCACCATTTCTGGCGAAGTTACAAAAGCATGCGTGTTTGGGTTTCCATCAGCACGTTTCGAAAAGTTTCTGTTGAACGAATGTACGATAGTGTTTTTTTCGCCTTTGTCCGCTCCTGCTCTATCCCATTGCCCAATGCAAGGTCCACAAGCGTTGGTAAATACTTTGGTTCCCATTTTTTCGAAAGTCGCGATAATTCCATCTCTTTCAATGGTATATCTAATTTGTTCTGAACCTGGATTGATACCAAATTCCGCTTTTGGGCTAATGCCAAATTGAACGGCTTGGTTTACGATTGAGGCAGCACGCGCCATATCTTCATAAGAAGAGTTGGTACAAGAACCAATTAATCCCCATTCTACTTTCAACGGCCAACCGTTTGCTGCAGCTTCTTCTTTCATTTTAGAAACTGGCGTTCCTCTATCGGGAGTAAAAGGCCCATTAATATGTGGCTCTAATTCCGAAAGATTAATTTCGATTACTTGGTCGAAATAGGTTTCTGGGTTTGCATATACTTCTGGGTCAGCAGTTAAGTAGGGAGCTACTTTATCGGCAGCATCAACCACATCCTTACGACCTGTCGCAGATAGGTATCTTCTCATGGACTCGTCGTAACCAAAGGTAGAAGTTGTAGCGCCAATTTCGGCACCCATATTACAAATAGTTCCTTTTCCGGTGCAAGACATTGAAGTAGCGCCTTCGCCAAAATATTCAACAATAGCACCAGTTCCCCCTTTTACGGTAAGAATATCGGCTACTTTCAGAATTACATCTTTTGGTGCTGTCCAACCCGATAATTTTCCGGTTAACTTTACCCCTATTAATTTTGGAAACTTCAATTCCCATGACATTCCCGACATCACGTCTACTGCATCAGCGCCACCAACACCAATAGCCAACATGCCCAATCCCCCCGCATTTACGGTATGTGAATCGGTACCAATCATCAAACCTCCTGGGAACGCATAGTTCTCTAAAACGATTTGGTGAATAATTCCGGAACCTGGCTTCCAAAAACCAATTCCATATTTATCAGAAACTGAGGAAAGAAAATCAAAAACTTCTTTGGATTGCGTATTGGCTACAGCCAAATCGCTAGAAGCTCCTACCTTTGCTTGAATCAAGTGGTCACAATGCACGGTTGTGGGAACAGCCACTGTTTTCTTGCCAGCGTGCATGAATTGCAATAACGCCATTTGAGCTGTTGCATCTTGACATGCCACTCTATCCGGAGCGAAATCTACATAATCTACACCTCTCGAAAAAGTGGCCGAAGGTTGCCCTTGCCAAAGGTGATTGTATAAAATTTTCTCGGTTAATGTTAGTGGACGTCCGACTAATTCTCGTGCTTTGTCCACACGAGTTGTCATATTTGCGTACACATTTTTAATCATTTCAATATCAAAAGCCATAATAAATTGATGTGTTTGTTTGTTTGTAGTGCAAATTTAAGAATTTAAGATGAGAATTGAAAAGAATTTAGAAGAAGCCCGCTTTGCTACTATTAGTATTGCAAAATATTCAAAAATAATAGATTTTGTTGCGCGATCGATAATAAAGCACAAGCTAATCGTAGATTTAATTAAAATAGTTTTATGAAATTTGGTTTAACAAATAGTTGGCTTACCTATCTCAGCATATTCAGAACTAAAATGGTTATAATTCTAATTATTTTTAACGGTAGAATTTAGACAAATAAAAAAAGAATCTTTACTCCAAATCGAATAAAAATTCTTTATAAATTATTACAATGTTGGACTAAAGCAGTTTGTCAATAATCATTTCTTCGGTAATTCCCTCCGCTTCTGCTTTATAATTTTTGATGATTCTGTGACGCAATATTCCTATCGCCACTGCTTTTACATCTTCGATATCAGGAGAAAATTTCCCGTTGAAAGCAGCATTGGCTTTGGCCGCCAAAATTAAATTCTGAGAGGCTCTTGGACCTGCTCCCCAATCTAGATAATTTTTAACATACTCATTCGATAAGATATTGTCAGGACGGGTTTTGCTCACTAAAGTTACGGCATATTCTATGACATTATCAGCCACTGGAATTCGGCGAATCAGGTGTTGAAAATCGATGATTTCTTGCGCTGTAAACAATGGATTTATGGTTAAGCTCGCATCAGTAGTAGTGCGTTTTACCACCTGAACTTCTTCTTCAAAAGAGGGATAATCTAATTTAATAGCAAACATAAAACGGTCTAATTGCGCTTCTGGCAGAGGATAGGTTCCTTCTTGCTCAATAGGATTTTGAGTTGCTAACACAAAGTACGGAAGGTCTAGTTTATAGTTTTGACCTGCAATCGTAACGGAACGTTCCTGCATTGCTTCAAGTAAAGCAGCTTGCGTTTTTGGGGGTGTTCTATTGATTTCGTCAGCAAGAATAATATTCGAAAAAATGGGTCCTTTTATGAATTTGAACTGCCGATTTTCATCTAATATTTCGCTTCCCAAAATATCGGAAGGCATTAAATCAGGCGTAAACTGGATTCTTTTAAAATCCAGACCAAGCGCTTGTGCCAAGGTATTTACTAATAAGGTCTTTGCTAATCCTGGAACTCCTACTAAAAGTGCGTGACCTCCAGAAAAAACACACAGTACTATTTGGTCAACAACAGCCTCTTGACCTACAATAATTTTGGCAATTTCTGCTTTTAATTGGTTTCGTTTTTGGACTAAATTATGTATTGCTGCTACGTCGGACATTTCGATTTTAGATTTTAGATTGCAGATTTTAGATTGCAGATTTTAGATTGCAGATTACAGATTTTAGATTGCAGATTTTAGATCGCTAAACCTCACTCACTGAACACTCAAAACTGAATACTGAACACTATTTCTTTAGCCAATTATTGGTAAAAACGCAATCTCTGTACTCACCGATAACTTTGACATAAGTGTCTTTAATTTTTGTATCGAACCATTTCCCGATGGCTTTAATTTGTTTTTCTTTTAAGGCTAATTCTTTTATTTTAATATAATCTTTGGCATAGTCTGCGGTATGTTCATCTATTCGGTTCGTTACAGTAATTAGCTTGTATTTCTTCTTACCGGCTTGATCATCGTCTAACAAGGGCGCAGAAATATCACTGTCTTTCAAATTGGAAACCTGACTGTATAAAGCAGGATCCATTTTTGTTAATTCAAAATGGGTGTCTTGCGTTTTTGGATTGATTAAAGCTCCGCCGTTTGTTCTCGTCTCCTTTTCATCAGACATGGTTTTGGCTGCTTCTGCAAAAGTGATTTCCTTGTCGAGAATTCTTTTTCTAATTAAGGTGATTTTTTCTTTGGCTTCTTTCAGGTTATCCGCCGTTATTGCCGGTGTCAATAAAATATGGCGCAACTCTACATCTTGCCCTTTAATGTTTTCTACGTAAATAATGTGATAGCCAAAATCAGTTTCGAACGGTTCTGATATTTCGCCTTGAGCAAGACTAAATGCCACTTCTTTGAACTCTTTTACAAATTGCGTTTTTCGGTTCATTTTGTAATAACCCCCTGTAGCTCTAGATCCAGGATCTTGAGAATACAAGACCGCTTTTGTAGCGAAACTGGAACTACCTTCTTGAATTTCTTTTTTAAACTCATTTAATTTATCAATTACTTTCTGCTTTTCGGCTTCTGAAACTTTAGGGATGACCACAATTTGTGCTACCTCCATTTCGGCACCAAAAACAGGAAGGTCCGCCTTAGGAATTGTTTTAAAGAAATTACGAACTTCCTCGGGTGTGATCTCCACTTCATCAACAATTTTCTTTTGCATTTCTGAAGTTAATTTTTGTTCTTTTAATATGTCAAAGAAATAGGTTCTAAAATCTTCTTCTGAATCTTTCTTGTAATATTTTACCACTTTTTCCATAGAACCAACTTGTTCTATCATATAATTTAATCGTTCGTCCATCAACGATTTTACATCTGCATCCGTGACTTTTAAACTATCCTGTACTGCTTGGTGTGCATATAATTTATCTTCCATTATTTTTCCTACAATTTGACATCTCGTAACATCTTTGATTGAGCCTCCTGAACCTGCAATCTCTAAATAAGTCTTATCAATATCCGAGTCTAAAATAATGTAATCGCCTACTTTTGCAATTACGCCATCAATTTTTTGCTTTTTTACCGCAGCTGCTTTTTTAATGGTATCAGCGGCATTTTGATGGATGATTTCCTGTGCCATAGCCATTCCAGTAGAAAATAGTAATACAAAAAAACTAAGGGCAATTTTATTATGTATGAATTTCATTGAAGTCAATTTTGAAAGCATTATTTTGAAAATTAGAATTAATTAATTGCAAATTATTGTGAAATCAGTGTCGCATTCAAATGAAATGCAATTCTGAATAATTCTGACCAAAGATACACTTAAAGAATCAAAATTTGTAGTTGTAAAAATAAGAATTCAATCGTATAATTCAAGTTTCCTCGCTAGTATTAACAAAACTTTATAGACGAATTTTGATTTCTTTTGGAATGATGCAGCTAATTTTACTCTGAATAAAGTCCAAATAATGAAAGTAAAACTACTAACGATATCGCTTTTTATTGTTTTTCTATCTGCTTATTCACAAACCGAAGCACCTAGAAAAGGGAAAGTCAGATGGGAAGATTTGGCTGTTCATGGAGCGGAAATACTGAATTTAAGGTCAAAAAAAACGACTTATAGCGATGAAAATGGCGAATTTACTATTTTGGCGAAAGCCACAGATACTCTTATGTGTCTTGCTAAAAATTATCAGTACAAAAAAATGATTTTGGAGAAAGACAATGATGAAAAAACCAATCTTTTAATTTCGTTGGTGAGAAAACCAGAAGAATTAGAAGAAGTTGTAGTATTATCGAAAAAAACTTTTCCAAAAATAAAATTTGATAAAAATATTGCTAGCCAACTATTTATTGAAAAAGCGGCGATTCATAAAAAACCAACTGGAGTCTATGATGGAACTATCGAAAATGGAGTTGATTTTATAAAAATAGGCGGAATGATTTTACATCTATTTAAGAAGGAAAAGGACGACAAGAAAGAAAATGTTCCAAATGTTGAATTTAAAGAATTAGCTAAAGCAAATTTCAATGATAATTTTTATATCAATACACTCAAGTTAAATTCGCAGGAAATAGCTCTTTTTTTAGACTTTTGCGACGCCGACCCTAATTCAAAAAAGGTTTTAGAAAATGCTAATCCATTAAAACTATTGGATTATTTGTTTGTAAAAAATATTGAATTTAAAAAACTAAAGGCTTCAGAAAAGATTAAATAAAAAAGCTGTCAAAATCGACAGCTTCCTTGTGATATAAATCTTAAAATAGTTATTTAATTTTTTAAATTTTCTATAAATTGATCAAACAAATACGATGAATCATGTGGTCCTGGACTTGCTTCCGGATGGTATTGTACAGAGAAACAGTTTTTACTTTTCATTCTCATACCTGCAACAGTGCCATCATTGAGATGAAGATGAGTGATTTCCATATCAGGATGATTGTCTAGTTCTTCTTTGTTTACGGCAAAACCGTGATTTTGAGAAGTAATTTCTCCTTTTCCAGTAATCATATTTTTCACAGGATGGTTGATTCCTCTATGGCCGTTAAACATTTTGTAAGTAGAAATGCCGTTGGCCAAAGCAATAACTTGGTGTCCTAAACAAATTCCGAATAATGGTTGATCGTTTGCCAAAATTTCCTTTGCCACCTCAATGGCATTGAAAAGCGGGTCTGGATCGCCAGGTCCGTTCGATAAAAAATAACCATCTGGATTGAATGCTGCCAATTCAGAATATTTAGCATCGTACGGAAATACTTTAATGTAACAGTCTCTTTTCGCAAGATTTCGAAGGATATTCATTTTGATTCCTAAATCTAGCGCTGAAATTTTGTAAGCTGCATCTTCGTTGCCAAAAAAATAAGGTTCTTTAGTAGAAACTTTAGAAGCCAATTCCAATCCTTTCATCTCTGGAACCTTGGCTAGCATTGCTTTTAGTTCTTCTATTGGCGTATCATCAGTGCAAATTACAGAATTCATCGCGCCGTTGTCGCGAATATAACTTACTAATCCACGTGTATCCACATCAGAAATACAGATTAGGTGTTGTTTTGTAAAATAATCTTTTAAACTTTCTGTGGCATCTTCTCTCGAATAATTGAAACTGAAATTTTTACAAACTAATCCAGCAATCTTTATACCACTTGATTCGATTTCTTTTTCATTAACTCCGTAGTTGCCAATGTGAGCATTGGTTGCTACCATTATTTGTCCAAAATAAGAAGGATCCGTAAATATCTCTTGATAGCCCGTCATTCCGGTATTAAAGCATACCTCTCCAAAAGCAGTTCCTTCAATCCCAATAGATTTCCCGTGGAAAATAGTTCCGTCGCTTAATAAAAGTATCGCGCTTTTTCGTGTTGTGTATTTCATTCGATGTAGTTATTGTTTTTTATTGGTCTCATGGAACTTCGCTACGCTTCGTTTCGTTAGTACTTCATTATTGGGTAAATTTAATTTTTTACCGCAAAGGTTGCAAAGTTTTTGCAAATATTCGCAAAGTTATTTTGGACAAAAAAAAAGGACAAACTAGTAAAAGTTTATCCTTATTTCTTATTGAATGATAATTTTCATTATTAAGCCTTATCTTCTGTTGGAGTTTCATCTTCGGCATCTGCAGCAGGAGCTTCATCAGTAACTTCTTCTGTCGTTGCTTCAACTTCAGGAACCAATACTTCTTTAACTTCTGTAACTGCTACTTCTTCAATAACCGCTACTTCTTCAGCTGCTACAACTTCTTCGGCTACTGCAAATGCAGCGGGAGCTACAACCTCGGCAACATCGCCCACTTTCTTAGCTTTTCCACCACGACGGCTTTTCGCTTTTTTCTCTTCTTTTTTACCTCCATTGTAAAGTTCATTGAAATCTACTAATTCGATCATTGCCATATCAGCATTATCTCCTAAACGATTTCCAACTTTAATAATACGTGTGTATCCACCCGGACGGTCACCTACTTTAGCAGCTACGTCTCTAAACAAATCAGTTACTGCATATTTGCTACGTAAGTATCCAAAAACAATACGACGATTGTGAGTTGTATCCGCTTTCGATTTCGTTATTAATGGCTCAACAAATTGTTTAAGCGCTTTTGCTTTAGCGACAGTAGTATTAATACGTTTGTGCTCGATAAGAGAACAAGCCATATTGGCTAACATAGAACCTCTATGCGCAGTCTGTCTGCTAAGGTGATTGAATTTTTTTCCGTGTCTCATGACGTTTTTTTTATATCTTCATCTTGCTACAATCCACTTTGGAGAGCAAAATATGAAGTAATTTATTCTTTATCTAATTTGTATTTTGCTAAATCCATTCCGAAGTTTAAATTTTTAATTGCCACTAGTTCATCTAGTTCAGTTAAAGATTTTTTACCAAAATTACGGAATTTCATTAGGTCATTTTTATTGAAAGACACTAAATCTCCGAGTGTATCCACTTCAGCCGCTTTCAAACAATTTAATGCTCTTACAGAAAGATCCATATCAACAAGCTTAGTTTTAAGCAATTGTCTCATGTGCAATGACTCTTCATCATACGATTCTGTTTGCGCTATTTCATCAGCCTCAAGTGTAATTCTTTCGTCAGAAAACAACATAAAATGGTGAATTAAAACTTTGGCAGCTTCAGTAAGGGCGTCTTTAGGATTGATTGAACCATCAGTTTTTATTTCGAAAACTAATTTTTCATAATCTGTTTTTTGCTCTACACGGAAATTTTCAATTGCATACTTCACATTTTTTACCGGAGTAAAAATAGAGTCAGTAAAAATAGTTCCTATTGCAGCATTTTGTTTTTTGTTTTCTTCAGCAGGAACGTATCCTCTACCTTTTTCGATTGTTAGGTCGAAATGTAGTTTGATTTTAGGATCTAAATTACAGATTACAAGTTCTGGATTCAAAACTTGGAAACCTGAAATAAATTTCTGGAAATCACCAGCTGTCAATTGATCTTTACCGGTTACAGAAACTGTAACTGATTCATTATCTATATCTTCGATTTGACGTTTGAAACGTACTTGTTTAAGATTAAGAATAATTTCGGTAACGTCTTCAACAACTCCTGATATAGTAGAAAACTCATGATCCACACCTTCGATACGAACCGATGTGATTGCATAACCTTCTAATGCTGAAAGCAAAACTCTTCTAAGTGCGTTACCTACTGTCAATCCGTAACCAGGTTCTAAAGGTCTAAACTCAAATTTACCTTCAAAATCGGTTGAATCGATCATGATAACTTTATCGGGTTTCTGAAAATTAAATATTGCCATAATTTCGACTAAGTCAATTATTATTTGTTGTACAACTCTACGATTAACTGCTCTTTAATGTTTTCTGGGATTTGAAGTCTAGCGGGTACAGAAACAAAAGTACCTTCTTTCAATTCATTGTTCCAAGTAATCCATTCATAAACATGGCTGGAATTAGACAAAGATCGTTCGATAGCTTCAATAGATTTAGATTTTTCACGTACAGCCACTTTATCACCAGGTTTAAGGTGATACGAAGGAATATTAACATTTTCCCCGTTTACTGTTACGTGACGGTGAGAAACGATTTGACGTGCACCTCTTCGAGAAGGAGCGATACCCATTCTAAAAACTACATTATCTAATCTTGCTTCACACAACTGTAGTAACACTTCACCAGTTACACCTTTTGTAGCTGATGCTTTTTCGAATAAATTTCTGAATTGTTTTTCTAAAATTCCATAAGAATATTTAGCTTTTTGCTTTTCCATTAACTGAACAGCATACTCAGATTTTTTTCCTCTTTTTTTAGCCATCCCGTGTTGACCAGGTGGGTAACTTCTTTTTTCGAAAGCTTTATCGTCTCCGAAAATTGCTTCGCCGAATTTACGTGCGATTCTTGTACTTGGACCAGTATATCTTGCCATTTTAAATTGTTTAAGATTGAGATTATGAATTCAGGTCTTATCCTTCGATAATCGTTAATCAATCTAGTTATACTATAATTAAATTTTGAGTATTATACTCTACGTCTTTTTGGAGGACGACATCCGTTGTGAGGCATTGGAGTAACGTCGATAATCTCAGTAACTTCAATTCCACCGTTATGCAAAGAACGAATTGCAGACTCACGCCCGTTTCCTGGTCCTTTAACATATACTTTAACTTTTTTAAGTCCAGCCTCTAACGCTACTTTACTGCAATCTTCTGCTGCCATTTGAGCTGCATACGGAGTATTCTTTTTAGAACCTCTGAAACCCATTTTACCAGCTGAAGACCAAGAAATAACATCACCTTTCTTGTTTGTCAAGGAAATAATGATGTTGTTAAAAGTGGCACTAATATGAGCTTCACCCGTTGATTCAACGATAACTTTACGTTTTTTTGTAGTTGCTTTAGCCATATTATTTTTTATTTAGTTGCTTTTTTCTTATTAGCAACAGTTTTTCTTTTTCCTTTTCTTGTTCTAGAGTTGTTTTTTGTTCTTTGACCTCTTAATGGAAGCCCAGATCTATGACGAATACCTCTATAACACCCAATATCCATTAAACGTTTGATGTTTAAAGAAACTTCTGAACGTAGTTCACCTTCAATTTTGAAAAATGATACTGCATCACGAATTGCTCCGATTTGATCATCATTCCAATCTTGCACTTTTGTATCTTGGCTAACTTGAGCTTTTTCTAAAATCTCAACTGCTCTACTTTTACCAATTCCGAAGATGTAGGTTAAAGCGATAACTCCTCTTTTGTTTTTCGGGATGTCTACCCCTGCTATTCTTGCCATAACTATCCTTGTCTTTGTTTAAATCTAGGATTCTTTTTGTTGATTACGTATAATCTGCCTTTTCTTCGTACAATTTTGCACTCGGCACTTCTTTTTTTAACTGATGCTCTTACTTTCATTTTGAATATCTTTAGTATCTATAAGTAATTCTTGCTTTTGACAAATCATAAGGACTCATTTCTAGTTTCACTTTATCACCAGGTAATAATTTGATGTAATGCATACGCATTTTTCCAGAAATATGAGCAATTACAATATGTCCGTTTTCTAACTCAACACGGAACATTGCATTTGACAATGCTTCGATAATTGACCCGTCTTGTTCTATTGCTGATTGTTTTGCCATAAAATTAAGCTACTGCTTTTCTATTTTTTCCACTCTTCATTAAACCATCATAATGTTTGTTTAACAGATATGAATTAATTTGTTGAATCGTATCTATTGCGACACCAACCATAATTATTAATGATGTTCCACCAAAAAACATTGCCCAAGACTGTTGAACATCCAAAAGACTAACTACAATTGCTGGGAACACAGCTATCAACGCCAGAAATAAAGAGCCTGGAAATGTTATTAAGGACATCACCTTGTCAAGAAAGTCAGAAGTCTCCACACCAGGTCTAACCCCTGGAATGAAACCACCACTTCTTTTCAAATCATCAGACATTTTATTAGTAGGAACGGTTATTGCCGTATAAAAGAATGTAAATACAACGATAAGCGTTGCAAAAACAAAATTATACCAAAAACCGAACATATTACTAAAAGCACCAACGATTGATTGTGAAGCATCTGATTTAGACAATCCTGCTACTGCAGCAGGAATAAACATAATTGCCTGCGCAAAAATGATTGGCATAACACCAGAAGCATTGAGTTTTAACGGAATCCATTGTCTGTTACCACCCATCATATCTTTTTCGAAATCTCCAGATGTAGTACGACGAGCATATTGCACCGGAATTTTTCTAATAGCCATTACCAGTAGTATACAAGCTATAATCACTAATAACCAAATGATAATTTCTACAACCAATAACATTGGTCCACCATTATTATTTGTAACTCTAGCTGCAAACTCTTGAATAAAAGCTTGAGGTAATCTAGCCAAAATACCCACCATTATCAAAAGCGATATTCCGTTTCCAATTCCTTTATCAGTAATTTTTTCTCCTAACCACATAGCAAATATTGTACCTGTAACTAAAATAACCACAGAAGAAAACAAGAATTCAAAAGAATTAAATCCTAACAAAAATGCACTACTAGGTAAAGTTCTGTATAAATTGTAGATATACCCTGGCCCTTGAACCAATGTAATAGCTATTGTCAACCAACGGGTAATCTGATTGATTTTTTTTCTTCCACTTTCTCCATCACTTTGAAGCTTTTGCAAATAAGGAATCGCAATTCCCATTAACTGAACTACAATAGACGCTGAAATATAAGGCATAATACCTAACGCAAAAACCGAAGCTTGTGAAAAAGCGCCACCAGTAAACATATCCAGAATTGATCCAATTCCATCTTTTGTTTGTCCAGCTAATCCAGCTAATTGCGTTGCATCTATTCCCGGAAGAGTTACATGTGCACCAAAACGATAAACCACTAAAATACCTAAAGTAATTAGAATTCTATTTTTCAGTTCCTCGATTTTCCAAACATTAATTAGTGATTCAATAAATTTCTTCATCTTAATCGAAAAATTAAAGGATTACGGCTTCTCCACCAGCAGCTTCAATAGCGGCTTTTGCAGTAGCAGTAAATTTGTGAGCAGTTACTGTTAATTTTGCTTTCAATTCTCCTCTTCCTAAAATCTTAACAATTTCATTTTTGGTAGCCAAACGATTTGCAACATAAACAGTCATATCAACTGCGTTAGTTACAATCCCATTATCTACTAACAATTGAAGTGTATCAAGATTTACACCTTCGTATTCTTTACGATTGATGTTTGTGAAACCAAACTTAGGTACACGTCTTTGAAGTGGCATTTGACCTCCTTCAAAACCAATCTTTTTAGAATAACCAGAACGAGATTTTGCTCCTTTGTGCCCACGTGATGCGGTGCCACCTTTACCAGAACCTTCTCCTCTACCCAATCTTTTATTTTGATTGTGTGTTGACCCTTCGGCCGGTTGTAAGTTACTTAAATTCATATGTTGATATTTATTGTTTTTTACTGGTCATATGTAATTCGCATAAGACAATTGGTTTTAAGACCAATTTTCGGTTATGCTCATTTCATAACGTATTTGTTATTTAGCTTCTTCTACAGAAACTAAGTGTTTAACTTTATTTATCATTCCAAGGATAGTTGGATTTGAATCGTGTTCTACAACTTGACCCATTTTACGAAGACCTAAAGCCTCTAATCCCTTTTTTTGAGTAAGGGGACAGTTGATTTTGCTTCTCACTTGTTTTACTAATAATTTAGCCATAATTTCCTTGAATTAACCTTTAAAAACTTTTTCTAAAGAAACGCCTCTTTGTTTTGCAACAGTATAAGCACTTCTCATTTGTAATAAAGCATCAAAAGTTGCTTTTACCACGTTGTGCGGATTTGATGATCCTTGAGATTTTGACAATACATCATGTATCCCAACTGATTCTAGTACTGAACGAACAGCTCCACCTGCAATAACTCCTGTACCGTGAGAGGCTGGAATTAAAAACACACGTGCTCCACCAAATTTACCTTTTTGTTCATGAGGAACAGATTGTCCGTTCAAAGGAATTTTTACTAAATTTTTCTTAGCATCTTCTACTGCTTTCGCAATTGCTTCAGAAACGTCTTTAGATTTTCCTAAACCGTGACCCACTACTCCATTCTCATCACCTACAACTACAATAGCAGAAAAACCAAATGCTCTACCACCTTTTGTAACTTTAGTAACACGATTTACACTTACCAATCGATCTTTCAATTCAAGACCACTTGGTTTTACTAGCTCTACATTCTTGTATTTACTATTAGACATACTATATTAGAATTTAAGTCCAGCCGCTCTCGCGCCTTCTGCTAATGATTTAATACGGCCGTGATATAAATAACCTCCTCTATCGAACGTTACTACTTCAACACCGGCTTTTAAAGCTTTCTCTGCAACTAGTTTTCCAACAGCAGTAGCCACTTCAATATTCGTACCTTTTCCTATTTCTTTTTCTCTTGAAGAAGCAGCTAGCAAAGTAACTCCGTTTACGTCATCAATAAGTTGAGCATAAATTTCTTTGTTACTTCTAAATACAGATAGTCTTGGATTAGTAGCGGTACCACTAATTGTTTTTCTAATTCTGAATCTAATTCTCTGTCTTCTTTCAGGTTTTGTTAATGACATAATGATATTTTTTACGCTGATTTACCTGCTTTTCTTCTTAATACTTCACCTACAAATTTAACACCTTTTCCTTTGTACGGCTCTGGTTTGCGGAAACCTCTGATTTTCGCAGCTACTTGACCTAACAATTGTTTGTCAAATGATGTTAATTTCACAATTGGGTTTTTACCTTTTTCAGATATAGTTTCTAAAACAACTTCTGGAGCAATTTCTAAAACAATATTGTGCGAAAATCCAAGAGCTAAATCTAATTTTTGTCCAACATTTGAAGCTCTGTAACCTACTCCAACTAATTCTAATGATTTAGTAAAACCTTCTGTCACACCAATAATCATATTATTGATTAAAGATCGGTACAAACCGTGTTTTGCTCTTTGGTCTTTGTGATCAGACGATCTGTCCACTTGAACTTGATCTCCTTCAACTGTAACAGTAACATCTGAATATTCCTGCGTAAGTTGACCTTTTTTTCCTTTTACTGTAATGATACCATTTGCAACTTCAACAGTTACTCCGGCAGGGATTACAACGGGATTTTTACCTATTCTTGACATCTCTTATAAGTCTTTTAATTAGTATACGTAACAAATTACTTCACCACCTACATTTAATTGCCTAGCTTGTTTCCCAGTCATAAGACCTTTTGAAGTTGAAACAATAGCAATTCCTAATCCGTTAAGGATTCTTGGAATTTTTGAAGAACCTGCATACTTACGTAAACCTGGTTTACTAATTCTTTGGATATCTTTTATTACTGACTCCTTAGTATCTTTATCATACTTCAAAGCGATTTTGATTGAACCCTGAACAGCGTTGTCCTCAAATTTGTAACTTAAGATATAACCTTGATCAAATAAGATCTTTGTTATTTCTTTTTTTAGATTAGAAGCGGGAATTTCAACAACTTTGTGGTTTGCAGCCACAGCGTTTCTAACTCTCGTCAAATAATCCGCAATAGGATCTGTATACATGTGTATTGATTTGCGGTAACGGTTTTCGGCAGAACTATTCTATCGAACCTGATACCAATTTATAAATATTAATTACCAAGAAGCTTTTTTCACTCCCGGTATCAAACCATTATTTGCCATTTCACGAAATGTAACACGTGAAATACCAAATTGACGAATATACCCTCTTGGTCTACCTGTTAATTTGCAACGATTGTGCAAACGAACTGGCGAAGCATTTTTTGGTAATTTTTGCAAACCTACTGCATCTCCAGCTTCTTTCAAAGCTTTTCTTTTTTCAGCATACTTAGCTACCGTTTTTTCTCTCTTCACCTCACGGGCTTTCATTGATTCTTTAGCCATATCTTAATTCTTTTTAAAAGGTAAACCTAGTTCAGCCAATAACGATTTTGCTTCTTTGTCCGTTGCAGCAGAAGTTACAAAAGTGATGTCCATTCCAGATATTTTATTTACTTTATCGATATCAATTTCAGGGAAAATGATTTGTTCCAAAACACCAAGATTATAGTTTCCTCTTCCGTCAAAACCAGTAGCTTTAATTCCACTGAAATCTCTAACACGTGGCAAAGCAGAAGTAACTAATCTATCTAAAAATTCGTACATTCTTTCTCCACGAAGGGTAACTTTTGCTCCAATAGGCATCCCTTTTCTCAATTTGAATGACGCAACGTCTTTCTTTGAAATTGTAGATACTGCTTTCTGTCCAGTGATCTTTGTTAACTCCTCAACCGCATAGTCAATTAGTTTTTTGTCCGATACAGCTGCACCAACTCCTTTACTCAAAACGATTTTTTCCAATTTAGGAACTTCCATTACGTTTTTGTATCCGAATTCTTCTTTAAGAGCAGAGACTACTCTGTTCTTATACTCTTCTTTTAGTCTAGGTATATATGCCATTACTATAGTACTTGATTAGATTTTTTCGAAAATCTTACTTTCTTATCTCCTTCAACTCTAATTCCCACTCTAGTTGTTTCCTTTGTTTTAGGATCAATTAAAGAAATGTTAGAAATTTGTAAAGAAGCTTCTTTTTTTACAATACCACCTTGAGGACTTTTAGCACTTGGTTTCGTATGTTTTGAAACCATGTTAACGCCTTCAACAATTGCTTTGTTTTTCTCGCGGTATACACGTAGTACTTTACCTTCTGCACCTTTATGGTCTCCAGCAATTACTCTTACAATGTCACCAGTTTTTATTTTTAGCTTTATCATCTTACAACTAATTAAAGCACTTCTGGTGCTAATGATACAATTTTCATGAATTGTTTTTCACGAAGTTCTCTTGCTACTGGACCAAAAACACGAGTTCCTCTCATTTCACCTGCAGCGTTCAAAAGAACACATGCATTGTCATCGAAACGGATATAAGAACCATCGGCTCTTCTCACTTCTTTTTTGGTACGAACAACAACTGCAGTTGAAACCGATCCTTTTTTAACGTTTCCGTTAGGAGCAGCATCTTTTATAGAAACTACAATCTTGTCACCAACAGAGGCATACCTTCTTTTGGTACCTCCTAAAACACGGATAGTTAAAACTTCTTTTGCACCCGTATTATCTGCTACTTTTAGTCTTGATTCTTGTTGTACCATAATTATTTAGCTCTTTCAATGATTTCAACTAACCTCCAACATTTCGTTTTACTTAAGGGGCGAGTTTCGCTAATTCTTACAGTATCTCCAATGTTACAGTCGTTATTTTCGTCGTGTGCATGAAACTTTTTAGTTTTTAACACGAACTTACCGTATAGTGGGTGTTTAACTTTTGATACTTGTGCAACAATGATGGATTTATCCATTTTGTCTGAAGTAACAATCCCAACTCTTTCTTTTCTTAAATTTCTTTTTTCTTCCATCTTTAGAATTATTGTAATTCTCTTTTAGTAAGTTCTGTAGCTAATCTTGCCACCGTTCTTCTTACACTTCTAATTTGAAGCGGATTTTCAATTGGTGAAATAGCATGAGCCATTTTTAAGTCAGCATGTGCTTTCTTAGTTTGTTTCAATTTCTCTTGCAATTCAGTTGCAGAAAGATTTTTTATTTCTGATTGTTTCATAATATAGAATTAATTATGCTTCGAAATCTCTAGCAACGATGAATTTTGTTTTACAAGGAAGTTTTTGAGCTGCAAGACGTAATGCCTCTTTTGCAACTGACAAGGGTACCCCCCCAACTTCAAACATAATTCTTCCGGGTCTAACAACGGCAGCCCAATACTCAACTGCTCCTTTACCTTTACCCATACGTACCTCAAGAGGTTTCTTTGTGATTGGTTTATCTGGAAATATTTTGATCCATAATTGTCCTTCTCTCTTCATAAAACGAGTTGCAGCGATACGTGCAGCCTCGATTTGACGGGAGGTTAAGAACATTCCATCTTCATGAACAGATTTAATACCAAACATTCCATTAGAAAGTTCATGCCCTCTTTGAGAGTTTCCTTTCATTTTACCCTTTTGTACCTTACGGTATTTTGTTCTTTTAGGCTGTAACATTTTTCTTTAATTTAAAAATTTACTTTCTCTTACGAGCGTCTGGTTTTCCACCTTTATTAAAAGGCTTTCTGTCTCCTCTCGGAGCATCGCCACCTTTACCACCACCAGTTCCGGATTGTTTTTTATCCATTCCTGCAAGTGGAGAAAGATCTCTCTTTCCATACACTTCACCTTTCATGATCCATACTTTAATACCCATTCTACCATAAGTAGTATGCGCTTCAGCAAGAGCATAATCGATGTCGGCTCTGAAAGTTGATAGAGGAATTCTACCTTCTTTGAAACCCTCTGAACGAGCCATCTCAGCACCATTCAAACGACCAGAAATCAAAACTTTGATACCCTCTGCGTTCATACGCATTGTAGCAGCAATAGCCATTTTGATTGCTCTTCGGTAAGAAATACGGCTTTCGATTTGACGACAGATGCTTGTAGCAACTAGATACGCGTCAAGTTCAGGTCTTTTAATTTCAAAGATGTTGATTTGAACCTCTTTGTCAGTAACTTTCTTAAGTTCTTCTTTCAACTTGTCTACCTCTTGGCCACCTTTTCCGATAATAATACCAGGTCTAGCAGTAGTGATAGTAACGGTTACAAGTTTCAAAGTTCTCTCGATGATTACTTTAGATACACTAGCTTTTGATAAACGAGCATGGATATACTTTCTGATTTTGAAATCCTCAGCGATTTTATCGCCATAATCATTTCCACCATACCAGTTAGAGTCCCATCCTCTGATGATACCAAGTCTATTTCCAATTGGATTTGTCTTTTGTCCCATCTTTATTAATTTGCTTGTGTGTTATCGTTAATAGCTCCTAACACGATTGTAACGTGGTTTGAACGTTTTCTAATTCTGTGTGCGCGACCTTGTGGTGCCGGACGAAGTCTTTTCAACATCATTCCACCATCAACTGTGATCGATTTTACAAATAAGCCAGCTTCTTCCATATTAGCGTCAGGATTTTTTGCTTGCCAGTTGGCAATCACAGATAAAACCAATTTTTCTAATTTTCTTGAAGCTTCTTTAGAACTAAATCTTAAAATATTTAGTGCTCTTTCTACCTTCTGACCTCTTACTAGATCTGCTACTAAGCGCATTTTTCTAGGTGAAGTAGGGCAGTTATTTAACTTTGCGAAGGCCAAAGACTTATTAGCCTCTTTTCTTGCGTCTGCTGTTTCTCTTTTACGAACTCCCATTGCTTCTTATTTTTTACCTTTATTTTTTGCTCCAGCGTGACCTCTAAATGATCTTGTTGGTGAAAATTCTCCTAATTTGTGACCCACCATATTTTCTGTTACGTAAACAGGTACAAATTGACGACCGTTATGAACTGCGATTGTTTGTCCAACAAAGTCTGGGGTAATCATGGAAGCTCTAGACCAAGTCTTAACTACTCCTTTATTACCTCCGGCAATGTTTTCTTCAACTTTCTTTTCTAACTTATAATGAACGAAAGGTCCTTTTTTTAATGAACGTGCCATATCTTATTATTTCTTTCTACGTTCTACAATATACTTGTTACTCGGATTTTTCTTAGAACGTGTTCTATAACCTTTAGCAGGTACACCGTTTCTAGATCGTGGATGTCCACCAGAAGAACGTCCTTCACCACCACCCATTGGGTGATCCACAGGGTTCATCGCAACTGGCCTTGTTCTAGGTCTTCTACCCAACCATCTTGTTCTACCGGCTTTACCAGATACAACTAACTGATGGTCTGAATTAGAAACCGCTCCAATGGTAGCCGAGCAAGTCAACAAGATTAATCTTGTTTCACCAGAAGGCATTTTGATTGTTGCATATTTTCCATCTCTTGCCATTAATTGAGCAAATGTTCCAGCAGAACGAGCGATTACAGCTCCTTGTCCTGGTCTCAATTCGATACAAGAAATAACAGTTCCAAGTGGAACCCTACTTAAAGGTAACGTATTCCCAATTTCAGGCTGAGATTCTGGACCAGAAACTAATTTCTGACCTACTTTCAATCCGTTTTGAGCAATAACATATGTTTTTTCACCATCAGCATAAGCTAATAAGGCGATAAACGCAGTACGATTTGGATCATATTCGATTGATTTTACTGTCGCCGGAATTCCTTCTTTTGTACGTTTGAAATCAATGATACGATATCTCTGCTTGTGACCACCACCCGTATAACGCATGGTCATCTTTCCTTGACTATTTCTACCACCAGAGTTTTTTATCGGCGCTATCAAAGAGCGTTCCGGCTTATCAGTTGTAATGGCGTCATAACCATTCACAACTCTAAATCGCTGACCTGGGGTAATAGGTTTTAATTTTCTTACTGACATTTTATCTTAGATATTGTTGTAAAAATCAATTGTTTCTCCTTCTTGTACTTGTACAATTGCTTTTTTGATTGCATTTGTCTTTCCACTGATAAGTCCACTTTTAGTGTATTTTGTCGTTCTGTCCGGTCTTACGTTCATCGTGTTAACACTAACAATAGTTACTCCGTAAGCAGCTTCAATAGCTTTCTTAATTTGTACTTTATTTGCTTTTTTGTCAACAACGAATCCGAAGCGGTTTAATACTTCACTTTCTTTGGTTACTTTTTCTGTTACTATAGGTTTAATTATGATGCTCATATCCTATTATTTGCTTAAATTTTCTTCAATTACCTCTAAAGAACCCTCTAAAAGAACCAAACTATTTGTATTTAATATGTCGTAAGTGCTTAATTCTAAACTACTTATAACCTTAGACGCCTTTAAATTGCGTGACGACAAATATACATTTTTATTCGATTCACCCAACACAAATAAAGATTTTTTATTTTCTAAGCCTAAAGCTTTCAAAACATTGATAAAATTCTTAGTATTTGGTGTTTCAAAATTGAAGTCTTCAAGTACAATTATGTTTGCTTCTTTTGCTTTTATTGAGAACGCAGATTTTCTTGCCAAACGTTTCAAGCTCTTATTCAATTTGAATGAATAACTTCTTGGTCTTGGTCCAAAAACTGTTCCACCACCTTTAAACAATGGATTCTTTGCACTACCCGCACGAGCGGTACCAGTTCCTTTTTGTTTTTTAATCTTTCGCGTACTTCCCGCAACTTCAGCTCTTTCTTTAGCTTTGTGCGTTCCTTGTCTTTGATTAGCAAGATATTGCTTAACATCAAGGTATACTGCGTGATTATTTGGTTCAATTGCGAATACTGAATCAGAAAGTTGCACTTTTCTTCCAGTATCTTTTCCGTTGAAATCTAATACTTTTGCTTCCATTACTTGTGAATGATTACATAAGAGTTGTTACATCCAGGAACACATCCTTTTATAACAAGTAGGTTCTTTTCAGTCACTACTTTTAAAACTCTAAGGTTTTGAACGTTTACATTTTCGCCTCCCATTCGCCCAGCCATTCGCATTCCTTTGAATACTCTGGATGGATAAGAAGAAGCTCCTACAGAACCTGGCGCTCTTAATCGGTTGTGTTGACCGTGAGTTGCTTGTCCTACACCACCAAAACCGTGACGTTTCACAACCCCCTGAAAACCTTTACCTTTAGATACCCCTTGTACATCAACAAACTCTCCTTCTACGAACATTGAAACGTCTATAACGTCTCCTAATTTTTGTTCTGTTGCAAAATTTTGGAATTCAACGACTTTTTTCTTAGCTACAGTTCCTGCTTTCGCAAAGTGACCAACGGCCGCTTTTGTGGAATGTTTCTCGTTTTTGTCATCGAAACCAAGTTGCAACGCTTCGTACCCGTCAACACCTTTGGTTCTGACTTGGGTAACAACACATGGTCCAGCTTCGATTACTGTACAAGGAATATTCTTCCCGTTTTCGTCGAAAATGCTAGTCATGCCGATTTTTCTACCAATTAACCCAGACATAATTATTATTTATTAATTATTAAATATTTATAATCGTTATTTGTTATAAAGGCTAATCGTTAAAAGTCTCGAGACCTACAACAACCAACTTATAACTTATAACTAAAATTATACTTTGATTTCTACTTCAACTCCACTTGGCAACTCTAATTTCATTAGAGCGTCAATGGTTTTGGATGAAGAAGAGTAAATGTCAATCAATCTCTTGTATGACATTACTTCAAATTGCTCTCTCGCTTTTTTGTTAACGTGCGGAGAACGAAGAACTGTAAAAAGTTTTTTGTGAGTTGGTAATGGAATTGGACCTGTAACTACTGCTCCAGTGCTTTTTACGGTTTTTACAATCTTTTCAGCAGACTTGTCTACCAACATGTGATCGTAAGATTTCAATTTTATTCTGATTTTTTGACTCATTTTCTTAAAGATTAAGCGTTTCCTTTTGCTTTTTTGATTACTGCTTCCGAAATATTAGAAGGTGTTTCTGCGTAATGCGAAAATTCCATAGTAGAGGTTGCTCTACCAGATGATAATGTTCTTAATGTAGTAACATATCCAAACATTTCTGATAATGGCACATCTGCTTTGATTGTTTTTGCACCAGCTCTGTCACCCATGTCATTCACTTGACCTCTACGACGGTTGATATCACCTACGATATCTCCCATGTTTTCTTCAGGTGTAATCACTTCCATTTTCATGATTGGCTCTAGAACAATTGCACCAGCAGCTTTTGCTACTTCTCTGTAACCCATTCTTGCAGCAAGTTCGAATGAAAGTGCATCAGAATCGACAGGGTGAAAAGATCCGTCTAATAAAGTAACTTTCAAACTATCCACTTGATATCCTGCTAAAGGACCTTGCTTCATAGCTTCACGGAAACCTTTTTCAACAGATGGGATATATTCTTTTGGAACGTTACCACCTTTTACTGCATTTACAAATTGTAAACCAGCTACTTGCTTACCATCAACTTCATCCGCTGGCTCCAAAATAAAGACGATATCACCGAATTTACCACGACCACCTGATTGTTTTTTGTAAGTTTCTCTGTGTTGTGCTTTTTTAGTAAATGCTTCTTTGTATTCTACTTGAGGTTCCCCTTGGTTCACTTCCACTTTGAATTCACGACGCATTCTATCAACCAAGATATCCAAGTGTAATTCTCCCATTCCTGAGATAATAGTTTGTCCAGAAGCCTCATCAGTTCTAACAGTAAACGTCGGATCTTCTTCAGCTAATTTAGCCAAAGCCATACCCATTTTATCCACGTCAGCTTTTGTCTTTGGCTCAATTGCAATACCAATTACGGGCGCAGGGAATTTCATTGACTCCAAAATAATTGGGTGTTTTTCGTCACACAATGTATCTCCAGTTTTGATGTCTTTAAATCCTACAGCAGCTCCAATATCTCCTGCTTCGATATAATCGATTGGGTTTTGCTTGTTAGCGTGCATTTGATAAATTCGTGAAATTCTTTCTTTGTTTCCTGAACGAGTGTTCAAAACATAAGAACCTGCATCTAAACGTCCTGAATACGCACGGAAGAATGCTAAACGCCCTACGAAAGGATCGGTAGCAATTTTAAACGCTAAAGCTGCAAAAGGCTCTTTAACATCTGGCTTTCGCAATATTTTAGTTTGATCTTCTTCTAATAAATCAGCATCATCAGGATGAATTCCTTCGATACCCGCTTTATCCATTGGCGATGGCAAGTATTTACACACTGCATCTAACATGAATTGAACTCCTTTATTTTTAAAAGAAGAACCTGCAATCATAGGAATAATAGCCATATCCATAACAGCGGCTCTCAACGCAATGTTGATTTCTTCTTCTGTGATAGACTCTTCATCTTCCATGAATTTTTCCAATAGATTTTCATCATAATCAGCCACGGCTTCAATAAGAATGGATCTGTATTCTTTTACTTCTGCAAGCATGTCATCAGGAATAGGCACCACTTCATAAGTTGCTCCCATACCAGCATCATCCCAAACAATAGCTTGGTTTTTCACTAAATCAACTACTCCTCTAAAATCATTTTCTTCACCAATAGGCAAAGTGATTGCAACAGCGTTTGATTTTAACATGTCTCTAACTTGCTGACAAACCATCAAAAAGTTAGAACCTTGACGGTCCATTTTATTTACGAATCCAATTCTTGGAACTCGATACTGATCTGCCAATCTCCAGTTTGTTTCTGATTGTGGTTCTACACCATCAACAGCACTAAACAAGAAAACCAAGCCATCCAATACACGTAAAGAACGATTTACTTCAACAGTAAAATCAACGTGTCCTGGGGTATCAATAATATTAAAATGGTAAGGTAATGTTTCAGGTAAGATTTTACCTTGTGTAGTTGGAAAATTCCATTCACAAGTGGTAGCAGCAGATGTAATTGTAATCCCTCTTTCTTGCTCTTGTGCCATCCAGTCCATTGTCGCAGCACCATCGTGCACTTCACCAATTTTGTGTGATTTTCCAGTATAGAATAATATACGCTCTGTTGTTGTTGTTTTACCAGCATCAATGTGAGCAGCAATTCCAATATTTCTTGTGTATTTTAAGTCTCTAGCCATTTCTTAAGAATTAAAATCTAAAGTGAGAGAAAGCTTTGTTAGCCTCTGCCATTTTGTGAGTATCCATTCTTTTCTTAACAGCAGCTCCTTCTTCTTTAGCCGCGGCTAAACATTCTGAAGCCAATCTCTGTGCCATTGATTTTTCGTTTCTTCTTCTTGAATAAAGAATCAACCATTTCATTGCCATAGAAATTTTTCTGTCTGGTCTAATCTGCATTGGAATTTGGAATGTAGCTCCACCCACTCTGCGACTACGTACTTCTACGTGTGGCATAACGTTAGTTAAAGCATCTTTCCAAATGTCTAATGATAATTTTTCTGCATCTTGCTTTTTAGTTTCTATAATGTCAATTGCATCATAAAATACTTTGAAAGCTGTTGATTTCTTACCGTCCCACATTAAGTTGTTTACAAAACGGGTTACCAATTGGTCATTAAACCTTGGATCTGGTAAAAGTGGTCTTTTCTTTGCCGCTCTTTTTCTCATGTTTTTGTTTTTAATAATTGACAATTGATAATTAACAATTGATAATTAGCTACTGCCATTATCCATTATCCATTATCCATTATCCATTAATATTTTACTTTTTTGCTTCTTTTGGGCGTTTTGCTCCGTACTTAGATCTTCTTTGCGTTCTTCCTGCTACACCTGATGTATCAAGCGCACCACGAACGATGTGGTATCTTACTCCTGGCAAATCTTTTACCCTTCCACCCCTAACTAATACTATCGAGTGCTCTTGTAGATTGTGTCCTTCTCCAGGGATATAGGCATTTACTTCATTACCATTTGTCAAACGTACACGCGCTACTTTACGCATTGCAGAGTTTGGTTTTTTTGGTGTAGTAGTGTAAACACGCGTACAAACCCCTCTTCTTTGGGGACAAGAATCTAAAGCAACCGATTTACTCTTCTTAGTTATCTGAGTTCTTCCTGTTCTTACTAATTGTTGAATTGTTGGCATAATTAATACTAAAATTTCTTATATATTCAAATTCCCGCTTTTTACGGGGTTGCAAATGTAGAAAATATTTTTCACTAAACAAATCATATTTTAAAAAAAATAATAAGAAGTAAATATTTGTTATTAAACATTATATAGCAAGCTCCAGAAGAATCTGAGTTTAAAATGGCAATACATCAGCAGCATTTTCGTTACGATTGTTTTATCTAGCTAATAGTAAGAGAAACTTTAGATATTTGCATTACTTTTATTGAAATTAAACATTGCTTGAAAAATCTAATTCTATATATACTGCTACTAAATTTTGGTTGGCATTGTTCTGCCCAGAATTTTCATTTGAAATTAATAGGCAATTCGATTTCTGACAATAAAGTTCTCGATTCGTTGCATTATGTTTCGAAACACCTAAATCTAAAATCCATAACGGATGAGACATTTTCGAGCTCCGAAAAATTATCAAAAAAAGGATTTCTTGAGAACCAACTCGAAACCACTATTCAAGAAAATGATTCTACTTATGTAGCGAAATTCCATTTGGGCGAACGGATAAAATCGATTCATATACATATAGGTACAAAAAACCTCCCAACAGCTCACTCCAAAGGCGAGGGAGAGGAACAGGAAAAACAAAATAACAGCGCACTAATCAAAAATTTAATTGGCTTAGACAAAACAAAAGATAGCCTAGTACTACCTTACGAAGAAATTGAATCTTTTTTAAATAAAACTTTAAAAAAATTAGAACAAAACGGCTATGCTTTCGCCAAACTGCAATTAGTAAACATCCAAAAGAAAAACAATACACTTTATGCTGAATTGCAATTTGAATCCGGACCACAAAGACAATTGAATTCCATTGTGGTAAAATTTGGTGAAAACAGCAAAAAAGTAACTTTTCCCGCCGGGCATTTAAAACAAATCAATCGAAAATACACTAAAAGCACTTTCAATCAGGATGTGGTTCGCAAGATTAATGATGATTTTGGTAAATTTAGTTTTGTAAACCAAATAAAATATCCCGAGATATTATTCACGAAAGACACAACCAAAGTTTATGTGTATTTAGAAAAAAGAAAGTCAAATACTTTTGATGGCTTTATTGGTTTTACTAATAATGAAGGAACAAAATTAGTTTTTAATGGTTATTTGGATTTAACTCTAGAAAATGCCCTAAAAGCTGGAGAGCAATTTTCTCTATATTGGAAAAGTGACGGAAACAATCAAAAAACATTTAAGGCAAGCATTGATATACCATATTTGTTCAAAAGTCCAATTGGTTTAAAAGCACAAATTAACATCTTTAAGCAAGACAGCATCTTTCAAAACACAAAAACAGTTGTTGACCTAGGATACCTTATCGACTACAACACACGAATTTATTTGGGCTATCAATCTACTGAATCTAGCGACATTCAAAATACCAACAATAGCACCATTAGTGATTATAACAATTCCTATTTAACCTCAAATTTAGAATATTCAAAATTTGATGCGACGAGTTCATTATTTCCAAAAAAAGCGAGTTTGTCACTTACCCTAGGAACAGGAAAAAGAACAACAACTGGTTTAGAGGAAACAGTGGGAACAAATCAGCAGACTTTTGTCAATGTTAATGCGATGTATAATTTCTATTGGAATAAAAAAAACTGTGTTAACATAAATTATCAAAATTATTTCCTAACGAGTGATCATTATATAATCAATGAATTATACCGTTTTGGTGGTGTGAAATCGATTAGAGGTTTTGCAGAAAACAGTTTGCAAGCTAATCTTATGACCGCAATTAGTACCGAATACCGTTTTATTGTTTCTACGGATTTGTATATTAACTCTATTCTTGATTATAGCTATTATAAAGATGACACCGCAAATTATGACGCTAACCTACTGGGGTTTGGTCTAGGAATCGGGCTTCGAACTAAAAACGGCAATCTTAAATTGTCCTTTACTAACGGTAGTATTGATAGACAAGCCGTTACGTTTTCAAATACAATAGCAAATGTTACTTACAATATAGAATTTTAATTGTAGTACTAAAAAATAATTCCTTTAGAAACATTTTTAAGATTAGACAAAGGTTAAATTTTAATACAAACAAAAAAAAATATTATAAATATTTGGAATGTTAACAAATTATTAAGATGTTTGTACTCAAACTAATTCAAATAAACTAATATGAGATCAAAATTCAAATGGATTTTTACGCTTTTAATAGCGCTAACAATGCAGTTTTCTTTTGCACAAGAGAAAACAATTTCGGGCACAGTTACTGATGCCTCTGGCCCAGTTCCTGGCGTAAATGTTGTGGTTAAAGGAACAAAAAATGGTGTACAAACCAATATTGATGGTAAATACACTATCAATGCAAAACAAGGAGATGTTCTTGTTTATAGTTTCGTTGGATCTTCTGATGTGACAAAAGTGGTTGGGTCTTCAAACATTATTAACACCGTGCTACAAGAAGGTGTAGTAAGTTTGAGCGAAGTAGTGATTCAAACTAATTTAGGATACTTGTCTAAAGATTCAAGAAAACTATCTTCATCTGTATCGACAGTTTCTAATGAAGAGTTGATGAGACAATCTCCGACAATTACTGTTGTAAATGCATTGCAAGGTCAAGCGGCTGGTGTTCAAGTAACAGCGGCAAACGGTAAACCAGGTGCTAATGCCTATGTAACTGTACGTGGAGCAGTAAGTATAACTGGTGGTAGCGCGCAAGCAACTTACGTTGTCGATGGTGCTTTTGTAAGTGGAAGTGAGGCTTCGGCTTTGGCTGCTGCAGACATAGAATCTGTAAACGTCTTAAAAGATGGAGCTGCAGCTGCAATCTATGGTGTTCGTGGAGCTAATGGTGTAGTAGTTATCACTACTAAAAGAGGTAAAAATCAAAAAGGTAAATTCACCGTGAACAATTCAGTTGGATTTGGTCAAAAAATTGACGATCCTTTTACCATGATGAACACTGCCGAAAAAATTAGATACGAAGGCCTACTTGGTCAAGGAGGATCTGTAGGTGCAACTCCGGCTCAACTTGCTTTGTTAAATTCATACGACCACAACTGGCAAGATGATTTATTAAAAAATTCTTTTATACAAAATAATACGTTTTCGTATTCTGGTGGTAACGAACAATTTACTAACTTTATGTCTGTAGGATATACAGAGGATACCGGAATTATTCAGGACCTTAACGGGTTTACCAGAATTACTGCGCGTTACAATAGTGATTACAAAGCGAATGAAACATTAACTTTCGGATTTAATATTGGCGGATCTTATGAAAAATTCAACGAAGCTAGAGACCGTAATAACGCTCAAAATCCTTTTAGAGCGATGTATGACTATAACCCTTATGAGCCTTATTACGCGAGAGATGCTCAAGGTAATATTGTAAAAGATGCCAACGGAAACCCCTTGTTTAATACAAACTTAGCGCAAGGATTTCCTATAGCAGAAGCTATTGTAAATAATACGGAACAACAACGGTTCTTCAGAATGTACGGTCGTCCTTATATGAATGTTAAAGTAGTGAAAAATTTGAATTTCAAAACTCAAATGAACATGAATTATGAGAGATATCAGAGAGAAAGTTTTACTAAGCCAAATTCGTTCTTAGATTTAATCGTAGGAGATCCAGCAGCTCGTGGAAACAAAGTTGATAATGGATGGGATAACTTAGATTACCAATGGACCAATAGTTTAAACTACAAATACAGCATCAATGAGAAACATAATTTTGAAGCTACTGCATTGTATGAATATTTCAAGTCTAATTTCAGATCCTATGCAATGACTAGAAAAGGATATGTAAATGGTGATTTACCAACAGCAGGTACTGCAGTTGTAGGTGTACCAAGTACAAGTAGATCAGAAAATGCAACAATAAGTTTCTTCGGAAACATTGATTATGACTTTGATGGAAAATATTTAGTATCTTTATATGGCAGACGCGATGGTTCTTCTGTATTGGGTAAAAACGATAAATACGAGTTTGCTAAAGGTGCTTCTGTAGGGTGGAATGTGACTAAAGAGGAATTTATGAAAAATGTTGACTGGTTAAACAACTTAAAACTTAGAGCATCTTATGGTGAATTAAATTCAACGGCTGGTTTAGGAAATTACACCGCTCAAAATTTATTTTCAACAACTCCTTATGGTGGTGGTATAGGAACTGTTTTAACAGGCAGTACTGTTGGTAATGATGATTTAAAATTTGAAAAAGCAATCAAACAAGAAATCGGTTTAGAAGCTGGACTTTTCAAAAATAGATTGAGTTTTTCTACTTCTTACTTCAGTGACAAAAGAAAAGATTTTATCTACCAAGATAATACCACTATAGGTACCGCTTTCGGTGCGCCAATTAATGCCGGAGACTGGACAGCAAAAGGTTATGAGTTAGAATTGAAAGGGATAATTATTAGCAATAACAACACTAATCTTTCTGTGTATTTTAATGGTGCGGTAATCGATAGAAAAGTGAATTTACTAAACCGCCCGAATGATCCAAATAACCAATTACTTAGAGGTCTTACTGTAAATAAAGTAGGTTATCAGCCTGATGAATTTTATTTGGTTAATTACAAAGGAGTTGATGTTGCGACAGGTTTAGCCACCTACACAAAATTAGACGGTACAACAACCAGTGTTTACACTGAAAATGACAGAGTCTTAACAGGTAAAACTCCTTATGCTAAATATGAAGGTGGTTTTGGTCTTCAATTCTCTCACAAAGGATTCGATATTTCAACAGATTTCGTGTTCAAACAAGGAAACTATATCTTCAATTATATGTGGTATAATATGAATGCAGATGGGGCCTCGCCAACGAGAAACCAAGCGGTTGATGCATTTGATTATTGGACACTTACAAACACTGATGCAAAAAATCCTGCTCCAAGACAACTTTCAGGGGTAAATTCAAACGTAGTATCTGATCGTTTCTTAGAAGACGGAAGTTACATTAGATTGCGTAACTTGAATATCGGTTATACTTTTAGCAAAAAGAATTTTCCAAGTTTTCCAATTCAAGACTTGAGAGTATTTACACAAATGCAAAACTTACTAACATGGACTAAATATAATGGCGATCCTGAAGTGGGTATTGGTAGTGGAGAATCAGCAAGTTTTGGAGCAGCTATTCCTGGTCAATATGCATTGTATTCCTATCCTACATTACAGTCGTTCCTATTTGGAGTTTCAGTTAATTTCTAATTAAAAACAAGATGAAAAAAATATTATACATAGTTGCCTTATCATTTGCATTCAATGCGTGCAGTGAAGAAGATATTACGTTCAAACCATACAATGCTGTAAGTGAAAGCATTGTTCTTAGAAACGTGGCTGATTTCGAGAATATGATTACAGGAGCTTATTCGTACATGATAAAAAATGGCGGCGAAAACGGTTATGGTTCTGAGTTTGTAATCGACAGTGAAATAATGACCGATAATTTAATCTTAATGGTTGAAGGTCGTAACTCTAATGCTGATGGGTTTAGATTGCTTTCTGTACCTAGTAGTTCGCACTTTAATTATTACTCTAGTGCCTATAGAGCTGCTGAAACTGCTACTAGAGCTTTGGATAAAATTAATATTCTTCCTAAAGACGCACAAAGAGATAATATTGAAGGTCAAGCTTTATTTATTAGAGCATTAAATAACTTTGATATGGTTCGTATTTACTCTAAAATACCAACCCAATCAGCGGATGCTAATGCATCATTAGGAATGTACTACTTAGATAAAGTTGATCCTTTCTTTAAACCATCAAGGGGAACTGTAGCAGAATCGTATACTAAAATTGTTGCAGATTTAGAAAAAGCTAAAGGACTTATTGGTACTGCTAATGCAAATACTGCTGGAAAAGCAAATAGAGCTGCAGTATGTGCTCTTTTATCGAGAGTGTATCTGTACATGGGAGATTACGCAAAAGTAATTGAGAACGGTAACCTAGCAATTTCAGGAAATACTGTATGTCCTAGAGCAAGTTTCGTAGGATTGTGGGACGATGTGAATTCAAGTGGCGTTTTGTTTAAACTTAGAATTGAACAAGTAGACGCTGTAACACCAGGAGTTGTGTTCTCTCAAACAGTAACTGCAGGTATTCGTTCTGAGTATGTTTCTCAAAAGAATTTTGCAGATCAATTCTTGGCTACGGACATCAGAAAATCGGCTTATTTTACAACAAGTGCTTACAATGGCAATATTTACAATCATATTAAAAAGTATGATGGTAGACTAACAGGAAACCCTGCGATTGTAGATATTAAAGTAATTCGTTTAGAAGAAGTTTATTTGAACATGGCAGAAGCGCAATACAAATTGAATGGTGGAGGTTTAGCACATTTAGATGCTGTAAGATCTCAACGATACAGTCCTTTCGTAGCTGGAACAGAAACTGGAGCAGCTTTATTAAATGCAATTATGCTAGAAAGAAGATTGGAACTTGCGTTTGAAATGGACCGTTTCTTTACCTTGAAAAGATTAGGATTAGCTATGACTAGAAATGCAGTAGAAGGTGATTATGCAAATGGCTTAGGTACAAAAGTAGAAGCTGCTTCATTAACTATTCCTGTAGGAAATTTTAAATGGCAATTACCTATACCTCAATTTCAAAGAGATTTAAATTCTAATTTAGAGCAAAACCCAGGGTATTAATACCTTATTTAATACAATTAAACCTCCCCTTCCTTATGGACGCAGGGAGGTTTTTTTATTAAAACATTTAGTTATGAGAAAAGTATTTATTTTATGTTTTGTTTGCCAACTATCGTTGGCACAAAACTTAGCGGAAAGAAAAAAAATAATTGCTACCTATGATAATAGCAAGGTCAGTCTATTAAAAGAACAGTTTATTGAAGAACACAATATCCAAGAGGAATTGATTCATAATTACAAAAAAAATCATCGTTCAACTGATTTTACAAAGTTTTCGTTGCAACGTATTTATAATGGACTTCCCATTTATTATACCACCGCAAATGATGAATCGATAGTGACCATTCGTGCAAATTCGTTACAACCAAATGGCGATTTAGGACTTGCTTTAACTGGCGCTGGGATAACTGCTGGTGTCTGGGATGGTGGAAAAGTTAGGGAAACACATCAAGAATTGTCAGGACCAAAGATCGAATTTGGAGATGGCGCAACTTCGTTCAGCGAACATTCTACGCATGTAACAGGTACTATTTGCGCTAAAGGATTTGTTCCAAGGGCTAAAGGTTTTGCTCCTCAAGCTAACGCAAAAACTTATTTTTGGGATAATGATACCGCTGAAATGACCTCATTCGCAGCGGATGGTTTTTTAATATCCAATCATTCCTACGGTTATGGAATTACAAATACTTTTCCAACGTCAAGATTTGGTTACTACGATCAAACCTCTGCTGACTTTGACAAAATATCGGAAATATTCCCCTATTATCAAATAGTGCTCGCAGCAGGCAATTCAAGAAATAATGCGCTCAATCAAGTTTTTGCTAAAGGTGGTTTTGATATGCTTACTGGAGCAACTGTTTCTAAAAACGCTATTGTTGTTGCGGCTGTAAATACGGTTTCATCATATACTGGACCTTCTAGCGTTACTATGAGCTCTTTTAGTAATTATGGACCTACCGATGATGGAAGAATAAAACCCGACATTAGTGCAAAAGGAGTAAACGTATATTCTTGCAATTTTCTAACAGATAACACCTATGCTACTTTAAGCGGCACATCAATGGCAGCGCCAGCTATTAGTGGTTTAATAGTGCTTCTGCAACAGCATTATAAGAATTTAAATGAAAATTTTATGAAGGCAGCCACCGTTAGAGGTCTATTATGTTATACTGCTGACGAAACAGGATCATCAAATGGACCTGATTATGAATATGGCTGGGGACTAGCTAATGGCAAAGAAGCCGCTAAACTGATAAGTTCTAACGGAAAAACATCTTTGTTGTTTGAAACAACTTTAACAGACAAAGTAGTTTATACTAAAAATGTTTCTATTTCTACACCAAGAGCATTGAGTGTTGCCATAGCGTGGACTGATCCAGTAGCTTTTGGCGCAGTAGTTACTCCAATCGTGGAAGATAATAGAACAACCAACTTAGTTAATAATCTAGATCTTAAAATCATCGACGCAAATGGCACTGTTTATTTTCCTTGGAAATTAGACCCTACTACTCTGTTCAATCCTGCTACTCAAAATTCTGACAATAATGTAGACAATGTAGAAAAAGTATATATTCCAAATGCTCCAGCCGGAACCTATACGATACAAGTCACAAATAAAGGAACTTTAATAGCGGGCACACAGGATTTTAGTCTAATTGCTGCAGGTTTAGATGATATGTCTTTATCTGCCTCAAATTTTGAAAAGAGTGATTTTATTGAATTATATCCAAATCCTTCTAAAGAATATATCAATTATAGCTTACCATCAAGCTTTGCATTACAAAAAATTACGGTTTACGATACTTTGGGTAAAGTTATTAGAGAATTTGATGCCCAAAATAGCAATAGGTTACGTATTTCCGAATTAGAACACGGCTTGTATTTTCTAAACTTTAAGGGAGACCAAAATTCAATTACCAAAAAGTTTATTAAAGAATAACATAGAGATGAAAATTTGAAAATTAACTCTTTTATTAGTAATTAGCACATTTTATTAAAGCCGTCTCAAAAATAGTTGAGACGGCTTTTTTAATTTAGTTAAGTTTGCTATAACCATTTACATTGCTAAAAAGAGAAAGATAAAAAATAGCTTTGCGCAACATATCTTTTCAACTTAATCTAGTGACCATTATTCCACAATCAAATTCCACTTTACTGGGTTGCATCTAAAAAGTTATAGTTATTTCATAAATAGTTATCGTAATGTAATTAATGAATTATTCCATTTTAAAGGTCTAATTGATTACAAGATGTACTGAGAATAGTTTTACATGCTAATTTCATGATAGTAATTATTACATAATAACGGCAGAGGATTACCCTGATTTATACGTTCATATTATTTTAAATTATAGATTCTACAAAGACAACAACATATACTATGAAGTCCAACAATATGTTTTAAACTAGTTATGGCCGTTCGAACACAAAAACGAGCAATATATATTAACCTTAACTTAAGGGAGAAATAAAAATAAAAAAGATTAAATTTTTTAAATATGATTATCAATACAAATTACAATAATGAATTTTAATCCGAAAAAAAAACATTTAATATAACAAAAGACCAATTATCTGTTAAAATGTTAAAAAATGTATTCATGCATAAAATATATATGTAAATGTTTGGAAAGTTAACAAATTATTATGATTTTTGTTTAACTAATTCAAATTATTAAAAAATGAAATTAAAATTCAATGGAATTCTAGTGCTTTTATTAGTGCTAGTGGCGCAAATTACCTTTGCGCAAGAAAGAGTTGTTTCAGGAGTTGTTTCTGATAATGCAGGATTGCCACTACCAGGCGTGAGCGTATTAGTGAAAGGAACTAAAACTGGAACACAAACAGATTTTGATGGAAAATTTTCTATTAAAGCAACATCAAGCCAAGTCTTGGTTATTAGCTTTATTGGCATGAAGACTGAAGAAGTTAGTGCAAGTTCGACCAAAATTACTGTTAAAATGCAAGATGATTCACAAAAATTAGAAGAAGTTGTTGTTGCCTATGGTTTCCAATCAAAAGCATCACTGACTGGTTCTACGAGTGTAATAAGCGGTAAACAAATCGAAAATCTTACATTTTCAAACGCTGCTCAGGGACTTGAAGGTTTGGCAGCTGGATTGCGAATTATTCAAGGAAGCGGTCAACCTGGTGCTGATCCTGTCATTAGAATTAGAGGATTTGGCTCTATAAATGGAGATAGCGCTCCGCTTATTGTTTTAGACGGTGTACCTTATTCTGGAAGTTTGAGCAGTATTAACCCACAAGATATTGCATCTACTACCGTCCTTAAAGATGCTTCTTCGACATCACTATACGGTAATAAAGCATCTAATGGTGTTTTGTTAATAACTACTAAGAAAGGTTCAAAAAATAAAACCAATATAAGTTTAGATACTAGAATTGGAAGTACCCAAAGAGCTACTAAAGAATACAATATCATTAAAACAACAGGTGAGTTTTATGAATCGTATCATAGTGTCCTTGCAAACTCAGAATTTTACAGAAAATCGGCAGCGGGCACACCTATAACCATTGCGCAAGCTAGACAATATGCTTCTACTAATCTGATTCCTAAATTAGGATACAATGTTTACGATGTTCCTAATGCTACTTTGGTTGACCCAATTACAGGAAAACTTAATAGCGCAGCGAAACTTTTGGTGAATGACAGATGGGAAGATGCTCTTTTTAGAGATGATGCGGTGTTTAATTCAACCGATTTAAATATATCCGGAGGCTCTGAAGACATATCCTATTATTTTTCGTTGGGTAATCAAAACGATAACGGATATACTTTAGGAAGTAATTTTAAAAGAAATACCGGCCGCTTGAAATTAAGTTCATCTAAAATTGCCAAAGTATTGACTTTAAGTGGAGACGTTTCTTATGCCAAATCTAGCAGTCAATTCGTACCAAATGATGGTTTTGGAAACTATGCAAATGCGTTCTTTTGGACAAGAAGAATTGCTCCAATTTTTCCAGTTTATAAGTATGATCAAAATTGGGCCCCGATTCCAAACGCAAATAATCCTAGTGGGATAGCCTATGACTTTGGTACTACTCAACTTTTTCCAAATGGGACTTCAAGAGGGCCCCGAAGGTATGCTACAGGAGAACACCCTCTTGCAGTAATAGAAAATTCAATAGAGACATTTGATCGCGACCAGTATAATTCTGCTTTCAGAGCGAAGCTTGATTTACCTTTCGATGTAAAATTCGAATATGTTGTAAACCTTTTAACCGAAAACACAAAGAACACAAACTTTACGAAACCAGAAGCTGGTGCATTCGCATTATCAAATAATGGATTACTAGAAAATGGAAGAGATAATTTTTCAGCACTTACAAATCAACAATTGTTAACCTGGAAAAAAACTTTCGGACGTCATAGTTATGATGTTTTATTAGGACACGAGACCTACGAAGAAAATTTTACAACACTTTCGCTCTATAAAAGAAATATTATAGGAAATTTTAGCCCAATATTAAGCAATACTTCAGTGTATGGCTCTTCCATAAACTACGATACCAGCTACATAACGGAAGGATATTTTTCTAGATTTGTATACGGTTTAGATAATAATTACTTTTTAAATCTTACTGCTAGGCATGATGCTTCTTCAGTTTTCCACCCAGATGCACGATGGGGAACGTTTTGGTCTGCAGGTGCTTCTTGGATTTTAAGTAATGAAAAATTTCTAACTGATTCAAAAGTTATAAACTTTGCTAAACTAAAAGCTAACTACGGAACAACAGGAAACGATCGATTGTTTTACGATGGTACTTCAACTCGTAATTTAGTGGCATATGAAAATCAATATGAAATAGGAGAAAGCAACGGTTTGTTAACTCAAGAATTGTTTAGTTTAGGAAATAAACAAATAACATGGGAAAAAGCCGCTAGTTTCGATATTGGTTTAGAAATGAGCCTATTCAATAGAGTAAACTTATCGGTTGGTTATTACAGAAAAAGTTCTAATGACCTTTTATTTAATAATCCACTCCAACTATCAACTGGTCAGGCTACAACTCCTAGAAATTTCGGTTCCATGGTAAATAGTGGTATTGAAACTGAGATTACTTGGAATGCTATCAAGAAAAACAAAATAAATATTGATATCAATGCGAATTTTTCAACACTTAATAATGAATTAACAGAACTTCCACAAGAATTTATACAGAATGGAAATTTTAGAAGACAGGTAGGTAGAAGTATTTACGATTATTATATGGTGAAAAATGCTGGTGTAAATCCATTAAATGGAAATGCGCAATGGCATGCCAAAGATGCTACTGGAAATAGTATAATTACAGAAACATATTCGGTTGCTGTAAATACAGGTAGAGAATTTTTAAATAAAAAAGCAATTCCTAGAGCTACAGGAGGTTTTGGGACAAATATTGAAGTAGGCAATTTTTCATTAGCAGTTCAATTTGCCTATCAAATGGGTGGATATGGTATAGATAACGAATATTTTTCGCTATTAAATGCTAATGCCGAGGTAACAAATTTCCCTGATTATAATAAAACATGGACAATTGATAACCCGACTGCAACTTTGCCTAGAATGGATCCATTAAGTCCATTTCAATACAGTCTTTCAGACCTCTATTTAGTAGATTTAAGTTATTTGAGTTTAAGCAATATTAACTTAGGTTATGTTCTTAAAACTGCATTTATGAAAAAATCGCATATAGAATCTGTTAGAATTTATAGTACAATTAATAATGCCTTTTTATTGTACAGTGCAAGACAAGGTTATGATCCGCGTCTTAATTCTACCGGTGCAACCTCTCCTGAATTTAGTGCAAATAGAACAATAGCTTTTGGAGCAAAAATAAATCTTAATTAAATCATTATGAAAAAACTAAAATTTTTAAATACACAAATCGTTAAGTATTTTGTATTTTCTCTTGCATTTATACTTTTAATTTCATGTGAAGATTTTGAACGTGATTTTGCAAACGAACGATACCTGACAGAATCACATGCGACAGCTATTTCGAGTGCAGGAGGAACAGTTGGTCTTAAAGCTCTTGATGGGGCTATCTTATCTTATTTACGAGATGGAGAAGCAGGTGTAACTCATTTTGGTATTAAAGGTGTAGACCTTGGTATGGATTTACGAAGTGGGGATATGGACATGAGTGCTAATACTCACTTCGGTCGCTATAACAACTATAGCAATGTTGTTGCTAATTCGGCAGATACTGAATTCATTTGGAAATTCTTTTATAAAGTTATTAATAATGCAAATAGTATCATTAATACTATCCCAGATGATTCCCCACAAGCGACATTAAACTTCAAATACAAATCGTATACCTATAGAGCCATTGCCTATTTTTATTTGATAAGAATATATCAACACACTACAGCTGCTGATAACACAATAGCTATACCAATTGACTTTGGAGATTTTGTTGGACAACCGAACTCGACAGTAGGTGCAGTGAAAGCACTTATTCTTCAAGATTTGAATCTCGCCTACAATGGGCTTAAAAATTATAGTAGAGCATCAAACGAAGAAATTGATGCCTCAGTAGTAGCGGCCTACTTAGCTAGATATCATTTGACTTATAAAAACTGGGCCGAGGCTGAGAGATATGCAGATATAGCAATGAATACAGGAAGCATAAGTAGTGGTGTTTCTGATGGTTTTGATGATCTAGCTTTATCCGAAGTTTTGTGGGGAGCAAACGTAACAGAAAGCACATCTGAAGTTTATTCATCGTTTTTCTCACACTCAAGCCAAATAAATGATGGATATAGTGGTTGGAATCACATTAAAACTGTAAATTCTAATTTATTCAACCTGATACCAATCACGGACAAAAGGCGTAAATGGTTTGCAGAGCAGAATTATGCTGATGGCGTTATTATCGTGCCGGGAACATGGGCTCACTATGATGTTACTCCAAAATATACCAGTCTTAAATTTATATCTGATGGTGGACCAGGAGTTTTTACGGGTGATTATATTTATCTAAGAAACACTGAGTTTTACTTAACCAAAGCAGAAGCTTTGGCAAGACAAGGCAAAGATAGCGAAGCAAGGCAAGTTTTATTCAACTTGAATACTAGGAGGGACCCAAGTTATAGTTTATCAACAAGAAGTGGTACAAGTTTGATCGATGAAATTTTATTGTATCGAAGAATTGAATTATGGGGTGATGGTGTTGCTTCTTTTGATATGGCTAGAAATGGTCTTGGATTAAACAGAAAAGACGGAAGAGAAAATCCAATAATGCCTGGAGCAGATCTTGTTATCCCAGCACTAGATGCCAGAATGATATTTCAAATACCACTTGCTGAAGTAGATGCTGCAAAAAAATAAAGTAGCTTAAATTACGTTTTATAATAAAAAAGGCCAGAGAACTACTTCTCTGGCCTTTTTAATTTAATACCTTTGCACCATGGAAAAAGAACATTTAATATTTGGGATACGAGCGATTATAGAAGCAATTCAAGCAGGAAAAGAAGTAGATAAAGTCTTCATTCAGAAAGAAATTTCCGGTGAATTGATGAAAGACCTAATGAAGGTTATGAAACGTGCCAACGTGAATTTCTCTTATGTTCCAGTCGAAAAACTAAACCGTTTAACACCCAACAATCATCAAGGAGCTGTCGCATCCATTTCACCTATAGGATTTATTGACTTAGAACATTTAGTTGATGCCACCGTCGAATCCGGAAAAGTACCGTTGTTTTTGATTCTGGATCAAATATCGGATGCGAGGAACTTTGGTGCTATCATCAGAACTGCCGAATGTACTGGTGTAAACGGAATTATCGTTCAGAAAGCGGGTTCCGCTCCCGTGAATGGCGACACCGTAAAAACTTCGGCTGGTGCGGTATTTAATGTGCCTATTTGCAAAGTAGAACACATCAAAGATGCCATATTTTATCTCCAAGGTTCAGGAATAAAAACCGTTGCTGCCACAGAAAAAACAGGTCACAATATTTATGATATCGACTTAAAAGAAGGCGTCGCTATCATAATGGGCTCAGAAGACAGAGGAATCAATCCTTCGGTGCTGAAAATTGTAGATGAAAAAGCAAAACTACCTATGTTTGGAACAATTGGTTCGCTAAATGTTTCAGTAGCTTGTGGTGCTTTTTTATACGAAGCAGTAAGACAGAGAACTTAGAGTGCAGATTTCAGGTTTCAGATGGCAGGTTGCAGATTGCAGATTTCAGATGGCAGATTTCAGACTACTCCGAAACTGACCACTAACAACTGACCACTGATTACTGAAAAACTATTCTTTGAAAATATTCTTGACACTAAATTTCAAGTCCGGAAATGTTGGGCTTTCAATTTTACCACTTCTAATCACGGGTTTTAAACCAATAAATTTATTTTCTTTGAGAACATAAATTAAAATTGTTTTATCGGATTGATTGACCATCCAATATTCTTTTACGCCATTTTCCTCGTACAAATCAAATTTTAAGGTCATTTCGCGGTTTGAATTTCCAGGGGAAAGAATCTCAATAATCAAATCTGGTGCACCGATGCAACCTTTATCATCAAGCTTGCTCGGATCACAAATAACACATAAATCAGGTTGAACTACTGAAGTAATTTGATTGTCTTTTGTACTCTCCTTAAAATTAATCAAACGAACATCGAAAGGTGCTACGTAAAAATGACAAGAAGTATTTCTAAAACTTCGACTCAAATAATAGGTCAATTCTCTAGAAACTTCCTGATGCGATCTGCTTGGAGCAGGACTCATCTTGAAGATTTTCCCTTTGATCAACTCTACTCTTTCTTTGAATTCCCAAAGCAAATAATCGGCATACGTATAGCTGCCTTTTAAATCGATTTGTTTGATGTCAGTAATGATGGCGCTCATTTTAAAAACTTTATGATTACAAAACTACAAAATAATTCAATTCAATTCTTCAAAATCACAAATCTCATTTTCTTCTTCAATTGGAAGATTTACAAAATTACCGTTTTCATCAAAACGCTGCATAAACTTGTCTTCCATTGGATTAAAATCAGGATGTTCCCATTCGTATTTTATTATTTTCTTGTACTCTGGCGTTTTGTGCACTATCGAAAGAGCAAAACCGGCAATCAATCCCGCCAAATGCCCTTCCCACGAAATTTTCTCTTTTCCCAAAATCTCGGGATTAGGAAAAACATACCAAACTAATCCTCCATAAACTACCACGACAGCCAGAGATAGTGCAACCAATCGATAATATTTAGTTTGAATTCCTTTGAAAAAAATAAAACTAACCAATACATAAATCAAACCACTAGCGCCAATATGGTAATTTTCCCTTCCAATTACCCAAGTTATACATCCCGAAAGTAATATTCCCAAAACAATAACTTCATAAAATTGTCTATGATAAAAATACCGCAAAGCAGCCAATAAAATCAGTAAGGGAACTGAATTATTGTACAAATGTTCAACATCAGCGTGGATGAAAGGACTAAAAACGATGCCTTGCAATCCGGATAGTGTTCTTGGAAAAATTCCGTTTTCAACAAAGTCAAAATCAAATCGAATTTCCAACCAATACAAAAACCATAAGAACACCACGAAAAGAAGCGGAAAGGCTATGACTGAATTGGAACATTTAAATTGAATGTCGGTCATTTGGAGTTCTGGTTTTGTGGTGCTAGGTTTTGGTTCATAAAAATACAAATCAAAAATACATCCAAAAGCAATTGAGTGCTATTTTGTCAGATATAAAAACAGAGAAAAGAGCAAAGACTTTTAATATGTTTGTGAATAATACTAAAATCTATTTCATTAAAATCATAAATTTGTAATTGATTGATTCTAAAATCTAAAATCTTCAATCTACAATCACCTTGGAAGCACCACTAGCAGAACGAATCCGCCCTCAAAAGTTAGAAGATTACATCAGTCAATCGCATTTAGTAGGACCGTATGGCTCATTAACGCAACAAATTGCCAAAGGGATTATTCCGTCCCTGATTTTTTGGGGACCTCCGGGAACTGGAAAAACAACTTTGGCACAAATTATCGCTCAAGAATCGAAGCGTCCTTTTTATATATTGAGTGCTATCAATTCTGGTGTAAAGGATATTCGGGAGGTGATTGAAAAAGCAAAACAGAGTGGCGGACTTTTCACGACAAAAAATCCGATTCTTTTCATTGACGAGATTCATCGTTTTAGCAAATCGCAACAGGATTCATTATTGGCAGCTGTCGAAAAAGGTTGGATAACCCTTATTGGTGCCACGACCGAAAATCCAAGTTTCGAAGTAATTCCCGCATTATTGTCGCGCTGTCAAGTGTATGTT
>Ga0209107_10000087_pt1 | contig 55613 bp, 70 predicted proteins | sample LakErihyJuly2011_2_FD_187460 | JGI IMG/M metagenome (GOLD analysis project Ga0209107, IMG submission 187460) | Freshwater microbial communities from dead zone in Lake Erie, Canada - CCB hypolimnion July 2011 (SPAdes) (version 2) | ecosystem: Environmental > Aquatic > Freshwater > Lentic >...
ATCTACAGGAGAACGTTAATCGAATAAAGTCAATCATGGGATTGGATGAATCTCTTTTGGGTTGGTTTAAACCAAAACAAGACGTTGATAATGTGGATTTAGAAAAGTCCGAGGAAGAGAGATTTACATGCACCGATTGTGGTGAAAAAGATTACAATATGTATATGGTTAATGATGATTTATGGTCCGAATATGGTAACGATAGATTAACTTTATGTAAAAGTTGTTTAGAAACCCGAATGGGTAGAAAATTAACCAAAAAAGACATATCGCAACATAAAGATGCGTTAGTTAACCTACATAATCCCGAAATGAAAGATTTAGAATTTTAATATGAACTTACAAGAAAACATACATAGAATCAAAGAAGTGATGGGTTTACATGAACAACCCGAAAACGATGACGTGTTACTTGGGTGGTTAGAAAATGCCACAGTAATGCCGTACATCGCACCCAATCCGTATACCGAAGGTATTTTAAAACTTGGCATTCAAATTAAAGGTAACGACGGAAACATCTTAGATTTATATAATGTTAAGGGTAATCAAAAATTCAGTGAACTTATAAACCTTATTGATAGGTTGGATATTACAACCGAGAATGGTGAAAGTGTTTATACTACGAACACGGAATTTAGAGGTGAGTTAGAGGTAATCAATAATTCATATGTACAATATGGTTCATTTGGTCCCGACTCCAATTTGATTCAGAACTTAAATATGTTTACCACCAAAACCAGTAAGTTTATCGTTACTGTTACACCTCGTTTATCTAATGACCTCTTAAAAACGGGTTCCAAACTATTCAAAACCAAACCAAACGTTTTAATTTATAATAAGTAATAACAACCCCACAAGGTGAGGTTTTTTATTCCATATATATTCTATTTATGTTTATGATAAAATTATTGGAAGTTGTATTTGCATTCTTTTTGGGTGCATTTACCATACTGGCAGTTGGGATGTATCATTTCATTAAGTTGTTTTGGATTTATATTCTAACCGCCGTGGTGTTTGCATCTTTGTTTTATTCGGGAATTCATAATATGTCTTTTGATATTTCTTGTACCCTCGGGGTTGGTATGACCATCCTTATGATATGTACATTGAGAATGTTCTCTAAAAAATGAACCTCGTACGCCGGTACTCCGACGCCGGGATTGGTTTTTGTGGACCATTAATTAAAGGGGACCATATTTATTTGTGTGACTATTAATTATGGAACATTTCTATCAAAATATAGAAGGTTGGGCTCAACCACATGAACAAGGGGAATTATTTAATACAATTGTAGATAACCCGTCAGGTAAATTAAAAATCGCCGAGATTGGGGTTTACCAGGGTAGAGGTACCGCACTAATATGTGTTGACCTAATCAATAAAGGTGTTGATTTCGAATATCACGCCATTGACCACTTTGAGGGGTCACCAGAACACGTTAAGGGTATTGACTATGAAACTATAACTCGGAACAATTTAATACCCTTAAAAGACCTTATAATCATCCATAAAAATAATTCCGTTTCACAATCGTCATTATACGAAGATGAGTATTTTGATATTGTGTACATCGACGGTGCTCATGATTATGATTCCGTTAAAAACGATATACAGTCTTGGTTACCCAAAGTAAAACCCGGTGGGTTTATTTGTGGTGATGATTACTGCACCTGTTGGCCCGGTGTATATGAGGCGGTAAACGAAATGTTTGGAGAGGACAACATAAATGCCATTGGTAATCAACAACAATGGTGGATAAAAAAATAAAAGAACAATGATTAAATTTTTTCAAAAATATCAAAAACACATCAGTATGGCGGGGGCAATCAGTCTCCTCATCATCTGTTACTTTCAGCAAAAGGAACTTGCCCGTCTTAGAGGTGAGAAAAACGTTGATATCGAAATTACAATCGAAAAATCCGATTCATTGAAAAAAGTTATTCTTCATAGGAATTAATTGGTACTTATAGTAAAAATATTATATGCGTACGATTAGATTTGAAGAAAACAAAATAACAATGAAACCCATTAAAGGGGAAATGGGATTAACCGAAATTTGGACACGTTACCGTCCCATTGAAGGTGAAGACAATATACAATTCATTATATATAATGGGTTGAGTTATTATTTAACCACCGTTAAACAATAATACCGTTTCAGGTATTTATTAATATTAGTCTATATGAGAAAAATTATAATTACAGAATCACAACTTAAATCGTTAATTTCAAATAATGGTTCATCGTTGTTGGGTGAAGAAGAAGTAACAGACATTAAAGTAGTTAGTGTTTCTTTTAGTTTTAGAGCGGCATATCCCGTTAATTCGTCCGACCCAACACCGTTCCTTGCGGATTTCACCAAAACATTGATTGAAAAAATCAATGCACACAAAAATGGTCCCGAAATGTTGAAGAGTGGAGAAATGACACTAAACTCCGGTACATTTACCGCAGGGGCAAGTAACACATGGTTAGGTAAAATCACCCCATATGATAGGGAAAACAACTATAAGGTGGCACCAGAACAAAATTTGGAAGACCCCTTATATAAGAAAAACGTTGAATTGGCGACAAAAAGAGCACAAACGTTTCGTCCCGCATTGTTTAATTTTCTTAAACAAAATAATATCTCAGATTCAGATTCCGCAAAGGTCACATTTAAAACCATCGTGTTAAACACAGGTGGAGTTAAAGATGAGGCAAGGGATACATCTAAATACCCAAATCCAGGTCAATTTATGACCGTTAGCCTTGTGTTTAGATACAAAAAAGACATAGGAAAAACGGTAATAACCACAACCGAACAAATCGAAACCTATACTCAAATTAAACCAAATATGGTATTAACCGGTTCCTATTATTGTAACGGTAAAAACTCAGAAGGTACTGTTGCGGGGAATGCGGAAATGAAAGACGCAATGGCCGAATCGTGTAAGGGCGTTGGTGGGGTTAAACCTGAGAATGGGAAATACTCAATGGCGTTTGAAATTAAATGGAACACAAACGTACTTAAAGACCCGTACACGGCTCCAATCCTTCGTTGGGTGTTCAACTACGATGGGAATGGAAAAATTAATAAGGTGACACGTTATGTCTATAATAAGAAGTATATCTTCTTACGTAATGACGTTCCCCAAAAAACAATATCTGTTACCGATAAGGAAATGAAATACTATATGGGTATTAGGTCAAACGAACCCGAAACAGGTGGACCATTCTATGCCAAATTTATACAACCATACATTTAATTAAAAAACAAAAATGAATAGAAAGATTATTATCACAGAATCAGATAGAGAACGTATTAGAGGTCTCTATAACGAAAAAACTAAGGGTTGCTGTAAAGGTAATATCAATGAGGACGAATCTAACTGTTATAGTCCTGAATCACCACAAGGAATGCAATTAATCGGTTCATTAGCTGGCGAAATAAAGGGACTTGGTATTAGTGCTCAAGATGTAAACGGTGCAGACCAAAATACACCTGAGGTAACCGACGCCAAAGCTAAGGTTGCCCAAATGTTAAATCCTGTTCTTCCAAACGCTTCAAAAGATGAGATAAAGAAGATGATTCAAGACCTCAAAGTGATGAGAAGACAAAAAAGACAAGATAAACAACCGGTACCCCAAGAACAACCGGCACAAGTAAATGAACAAGCCGGTGCACTTGCTGCTTGGGAAACCGTTAAAGTATTCTTATTGGCATTACCCGCAGGTGTTTTTATCGCAATCGGAGCGTGGTTGATTCTACGTCTTTTGAGATGTCACATCTATGAAGGTCTTGGGAGAATCAGTGTTAGTTGTGGTTTAGATATTCAGAAAAGTTTCTTAGTTAAACTCGCGGAACTTGTATTCTTGGATTTTAAAAATCTATTTGAAACTGACCCCGTATTATGGAACTGTAGATAAAATGAAGAAATTGATGTCACAGATAGTATATCTGTCTATTTTCTTTTCTTTAATGATATTTTATTCGGTTAAACGAATAATACAATAGTTGGGGTTTGAAGACCCCATCTTAGGACCGGGACTAGTCACGGACACGGGGATAGGAATTCGCTACTTCTATCCCCATTTTTATGATATTTATATTAAACAATTAAAATAAATCAGATATTTATATAAAAACCAAAAAATGAAAAAAATTAAAATCACAGAAAGTCAATTGAAAATGATTATGGAACGTCGTCATTCATTCGTTACACAAGAAACTGACGAATCAGTTGAAATGGAACAAAACGAAGAGGAAGTGTGTGAGGAATGCGATTCTGAAGACGGTATTGAAAATAAGACTGACGATTTAGTGAATGAATCAGTTGAAAAAATCAAAGCAAGTTTTAAAAGATTCTTTTAATAACCAATTTGAATACCTTATAAAAAATTAAACCCTCTTATGAGGGTTTTTTTATTAATATCTTCCTGTTAAATAAACGTAGAGTACTTCGGGTATTTTAGTACAAGTTTGAGGGTTACCTTGGGAATCGGTACATTCAATATACGGTAATCTTTCAATTAATGACCTAATCTCTTTAGGTGCAACAAAGAAACCTTTTTGGTTTTTAACCAATAATCTCTTTACCAACGACTCTCTGTGATATAATTTCTCAGATTCATAGTTTTCGGTAACTAACTTACCAATTACCTTACTTAACGTTTTTTCAGAAACAATTACTTTCATATGATTTTACCCAGTATAATACTAGATGCTTTTCTAGTTATTTCTAGATTGCTAGAATCTAGTGCTAGTATAAATACTGGGTAAAATTTAAAAGACACAACCCAAGGTTATTCCTACAACATAAAGACGGATTTTGGTATATTTATAGGTAACATTTAATATTATGGCGAAAATTATAAAACTTACTGAGAATGATTTAAAGAATATGACTCAAAATATACTTGAACAACCAACATCCTCAGATAGAACGGTGGTCCCGCCACCGACCAAACAAAAAGTGGTTAAATTAACCGAATCGGATTTAGTTAAATTGGTTAGTAAAGTTATTAACGAACAACCTGATTTCATTTCTGATGCCGATGTGATAAGATATATCGAGGAGAGAATGAATATGGAAATCCTCCCAAACAAACAGACTGAACTATTAAATGGTCTTACAATTCGAGTGGAGCAGGGTCCAAATGACACATACTCTGTTGTTATTAAGGGTATGGAAAACAGTAAAGTAATTGAGGGTGAGGTTCCTCTTGAGGAAACAAGAGATTACTACTATGTTGGGGATTTTGACGGACAATTTAAAGTTGGCACCACCTCAACGGCATTTGCTGCCGATATATTAAAAGAGGACCCTAAAGTGGCGATGTTTTTTGAAAAGAACCCAAGATATTTGTTAGAAATTCAAAACGGTAAGGTTGATGTTACCATTAAAACTGACCGTCAGAATGGTGGACGTTTTATATTAACATTTACAGGTAAACCCGATAGGGCCACATCTAAAGAGTCAGTTGCCGCGGGTGATGAATACCCATTAGGTACGTATTTTAAGTATAATAGGTTACCAATGAAAGTGAACAATGATGTTTATGCGTATCTACAATCGGGAGGTTTAACTTTAGAATTACAGAAATTTGTTTTCAATAGTAACCCTAATATGGCTATGGGAAAGAAAATCGTACCAAATATTACAACAACAACAGGTAAAACACCAAGTGAAACCACAATTAAAGTTGAGTTCTCGTTAGTTGATGTTTTTAAATTTGATGAGACAAACTTTATTGATGAAGGAAAATCAATGGGTCAAATTGATGGGTTTGTGAATAAAATGAAAACAAATGCCAATCAACACGGTAAACCACTTACGGACCACATTATGAAGTCGTCACCTAAAATTGTGGGTTATGCAAGTATTGATGCCAATTCAGAACAAAAAATAACGGGGAAATATGCTCCGTGTAAATCAGTGGCAACAAGAGGTGAATATAATAAATGTTTATCTGAGGCAAGAGCAAAACGAATTGCAGATATTATAAATGAAAAATTAACGGGAACAGGACTTAGTTTTGGTTTCTATGGCGCGGGTGAAACAACTAAGTTTGGACCAGGGTGGACAGCACAAGCCCCAACTAAGGTGGAAGATACTGCACCAAATAGAAGATTTGAATTAACACCAATACCACCATTTAGTAAAACAATTAAAGGAAAATAATGAAATTAGAGGATTTATTTGAATCGTTATTATTGGAGGCAACTCCCGATGAGATTTACAACTCATACTATAAGGACATTCCAAGAGAAGAGTTCAATCAAGTCATTATGTCTGACCCTCAAAGTAAATCAAACGAAAACGGTATTCAACGAATCGGTAAGTTCGCCAAGTTGTTGATTAACCTTTATAGAAAGAAAACATTAAAACTTGAGGATTTACCAAGAGCAAAGGAATATTTGGATTATGTTTACAAACATAGTGTCTCACTCGATTCAAATAAGATTAAATCATTAAATGATTTATATGACGTAGTAAAAGGATACTATGCGAAGGACACAAGAGACCTTGGTTCGATTATCTCCGCATTAGATGAGAAAGAGTATAGGAAGGTCTTTCAAAGTGAGTTATGGACGATTTTTGTACCATTCACGGAGAAGGCATCTTGTTACTTAGGAGTAAACACTGAATGGTGTACAACTTGGGGTCCACAATCTTTAAACCCAAAACATCAGGATAGAGGTAGTTTATATTCAAGATATCACTCACAGGGGCATCTTTATATTTTAATAAAGAACTCAGATATTAATGAAAAATATCAACTCCACTTTCAATCCAAACAATATATGGATAAAGAAGATGCGAGAATCGACATACAAGAATTTTTAAATAAGAATGAGGAGGTGAAACACTTCTTCTTCCCGTCACTTATTGGTGATGATGTAGATGAGAGCACCCTAAAAACTCAAATCGAAAGGTTAAATGCCCTTGATGATGACGATACTACGATATTGGTAAATAAATTGGTTTCCACATCGGCAAAAAACAACCCAATAATCGCCGCATTAATCAATAAAGATATTGATACATTAGAAAAGATTATAACGGATGATGATTTGGCATCGTTGGAAATTGAAGGTGAGTGGTTAAATATTGAATTTATAACCTCATACGGTGGAAGTTTAAATACCACTCGAGATACATTGAGTTATTATGAGGGTGAGGCTAATAATGGGAGTGAAGTCTTGTGGGATAGAATGTACAATGAAGATAGTGATTACATAAAAGATGTGTTGGCTAACTATTTGGAGGAATATTATAAAAGAAATGGTGAAGAATTAAAGACATCATACGGGTATTCGGATTACGAACAATTTAAAATGGACCACTATGATAATTTCACTCAAGATGATGATATTTGGGAATGGTATTCCAGTGATTATGTAAATAAAAATACTAGACACCTTGAGAACGCAGCACAGGCTCAAGTTGATGATATTGTAAAATACATGGACTTTGATAGTTACACCAAAGAGAATCTTGTAAAAGTTAAAATACCTTATTTTTTACTATATCTAGTAAAAAAAGATTACACAATCATCGACGGAAAAGAAAATTATATGATTGATGTTTTGGATGGTTATGCAAGTTACTACAATATTGATAACGATTATGAGGGTATTTGGGACCACCAAACCGATGAGGTGACATATGAAGATTTACAAAAACCCATTGAGGATTATTTTGAAAAAGTATTCAATGACTTTGAAGGTGTGAAGACGTGTGCTGAATATCGTAAAATTTTAAATGATGTTGTACAGAAAGTATTCAAAGGTTCCGATAGAATTGAAAACGAGGAGTTTGATATTTTTTTACCCTCAATGAAAATTGATTGTGAGAAGGGGTCTATCGTCATCGTGCTGGGTGATAAAAAGAAAGGTACTCGTGAAAGTGGACCGGTTAAAATTGAAAATCTCGCAACATATGCAACCAATTATAAATTGTTCGAGAATGTAAAAAACATCAAGAATTTATTATAATGAAGATTATAAACCTAATAGAAGAATTAATAATTGAGGCAAGTAAGAAGGATGTTCTTATCCAAAAACTTGGTTTCAGTGAGGATAATGCCGATTTATTATCTAAATTATCGGGTGCGTTATCTGTGTGGTTAGGTAACAAATTAATTGAATACACGGTTTTAAGTCGTTCAATAGGTGAAGAACAACCTATAACAAAACAGGAGGCAATTGATGTTTTTAATAGAGGTGGTGGTGTACGTGCAAGAAGAAGTGAAATTGTATCCATTATGGATTGGGTTCGCGTTGGATTAAATGGTGACGTTAACCCGTATAGGGACCTTCGGTTTGATGATTTATATAAAAAATCGAGAGAATGGCACGAATCGTTAGATACAGGGTCGGGAGCAATTAATTATATTGAGGAAAATACAATTCTTCGTGATTACAGAAAAGATGGTGTTGGATTTTATTGGACTGACCTCGAAACAAATAATTCCGATGAGGAGTGTAATAGAATGGGTCATTGCGGTAGAACAAGTTCAGATAACACAATTTACTCATTAAGGGAAACCAAAAGAATCAACGAACAATATACAATCAATAAAAGTCATTTAACTGCTGCAGTGGGGAGTGGTGATGGTATTATTTACCAAATGAAGGGAACAAAAAACTCCAAACCAAAAGAAGAGTTTCACCCATATATTATTGATTTAATTATCAATAAAGAAACCATACAAGGATTTGGTTCCGAATATCAAAGTTCAACCGATTTTAAAATAACCGATTTACCCGAGTCAGATATTAAAAAAGTTTACGATTCACGACCTGAATTGTTTAACACGAGACAACTAAAAAGACAATTAGTTAAAATGGGTATTTTAGACTCAAGTCAATATCAAGAAATTGATATGATTTTTGATTTGGATATCGAACCAATTTATGTTGGTAACTACGTTGATGGTGATTGGACGGTTAGACAATGGAAAGATAAAAACGGTTACACCCGTAAAACATCATTCATCGAGACTTTATTATCGGGAGATATATGGGACTTGTTGGATGGTTACCACGATGATTGGAAAGGTGCTCTTGAATATCACACAAACGAAGAAAACTCACAAACTATACGTAACATAATCCAACAAAGAGCGGGTGAGGATTACGACCCCTCAGAATCATTAGAGTCTTTAATTGATGAGTACGATAATGATTATGAAATTAGAAATTCATTAGGTTCGGCATATTCTGATTCTGCAAATAGTTCATATTACGATTATGCAATGAAAGAATTACGTAATAGTTTAGAAGAGTACGGAGACGTTACTCAATTAAATGATGAGGGGGTAAAAATTCGTATTGATTTAAATAAAGTCATTAATGACATGGGATTAGGTGAAGAAGAGGTTGACGAAATAATGGAAAGATGTGATGAAAGTGCGAGTTGTGCATTTGATGAGATGTTAGGAAGTTATTATGATAAACCACGTTTCAGAATAGATGATAGGTGGTCACCCGATATTGACGATGAAGACTTCAACTCATACCTAAACGATAGATTAAGTGAAATAAATTAAATTATGACAATAGGAGATATTTGTATTTTTAAAACCAACTTCCCCGATGCGGATTTTTGGTTACAACGTAAAGGTTCTGAAAAAACTGTAGGTGCACCAACCAAAGATTTCTACGAAGAAAACATTGGTGTTAAAATAATGGATGATTTCAGAGATAGAGTTGACCCGGGTTACCTTTATTATTATTTCCAATTTTTACATCAACAGGGTGTTTTTGCACCAATCGCTCATGGAACATTAGCACTTAAAAATGTTCGTATATCAGACATCAAAACTATTCCAATTTCTTTTAAATAAAAAAGGGTTACAAAATGTAACCCCCTTAAAGACCTTGTGATTAGTTTATTTTAGAATTTTGTTCCGCAGTGTGGACAAAATTTATGGTTGTCTTTTTTTCTCTTTGAACCACATTCGGTACAATAAACAACCAAGTCCTCTTTAACAAGAACTTTTGTACTTACTGGTTTTAATTTCCACCAATTGGTTTTACATGGATACGAGTTGAAACTTGTGTTATCAAATGTAAATGATTGGTCAGAATCAGAACCCTTTTCAACTCTACCGGTTTCAACGTGTCTAATTTCACTTGTTTTTGGTTTAGTGTAATTTACATTAGAATCATTAACAATTGAGTTACTCGTATAACTATAGTTTGAGGTTGTGATAGTACCATCAAAAGTACCACTGATACCTGAAGTATTCGTAAAGTATGTGTTGTTAAGATTATTGGTGGTAAATGTTCTAACACCCGGTGGGTAATTTAATGAGGTACCAGTTGTGCTCCACCATGGGTAAGACAAACCAACTGTTAATGTACTATTATGCTGATTGAAAAAGGTTTCATCGTAGAATTTAACCACCACGTCACCATTGTTAGCAATGGCGTTTTTAACTTCTTGATTATTCCCATTTACAACGTATGTCTCAAACAAAAACTTCTTTGCCTCATCCAAGTACCTTTCGAGGAATACTCTCTCACCAGGACGAAGTATGATACCATTACCGATGGATTTACCGTTCAGTTCAATCCTCGCTAAAACTTTATTTGATGTTGGGTTGTAAAGTTCGATTTCGAACTCATCACCGTTGTTAAGATAAACGGTGTCAATGTGCTGTTTTAATCTTTGTTTACTCTTAGTAACAAACGATTGAGGTACAGCATACCTACTTGAGGTTGTGTAATTCATTTTTCCTTATATTTTTTTGTATTTGAACCCGAATTCGTTGGTATCAATTCCAACTCAAATGTCTCAAGGACACTTCCGATTCAACCACAAGGTCTAATAATAAGTATAAGGAAATTTTACAAAGTGTAAAGTGAAAACCTTACAATCTGTAAAGTGTTATATTGATTTTTTGTAAACTGTAATGAAATCAGAAGTTAAACCACCTTGTTCATCGTTCTTTAAACGAATAGTAATTAAACTATCAAACCCAATATAACCAATACTATCAGTATCCTCAGTTTGAGCGTCATCCCAATTTAAAGGAATGGTGATGGTTTCTTCGATTTGGGTATCTTCATCTTCATAATAAATTACTTCTAATTCTATTTCAGATTCCCCCTGGGGGTTGTACGGCATGATATATTTAATACCGTAACTTCTCGCTTCCATGTCAATATCGTAAACCATGGTAATTTTCGATGCGGTAATATCGTCAATTTCTTTACCTTTAAAGGTTAACCCGTAATTGTCGATTTCCACTTCACATTCAATTCTATATCTATCATCTTTACCCGTTATAAAACGATTTTCTTTAATTGATTTTTTAATAGTGTCTAATTGTGTCTCAGTAAATATGAATTTTGCCATTGGTTCTATTTGTATATAAATATCTTGTTTGTCTTAATTTGTTCCCACAAATTCCATATAGGTGACATCTTTTGATGGGGATGAACTTAAATAGAATTTTTTAATATTCGGGTCAAGTAATGCCTCATTATGGTCTGGAGATGTTTTCCAAAGAATAAATGTGAAATAAGCAAAGTCTTCTTGGGTTGCGGTTCCATCATATGATTTTCTTATTAGTGGGATTAATTCCCTTATCGGACAGGTAATATACCCATCACTTAAAACTTTTGGTGTGGTTATGGTACAACATGTCTCAACACAATAAGTGTCACTACCAAAATATTTTTGAGCTCTAAAAGAAAAACCGGTGCTGTCAATACCGTGATAAACATTATTCACTAATGACATGTGTTCAGCCCATGATTTCGTAAACGGTTTTATTTTCTTATCAATGGTTAAAGGTTTTAAACCATTAACCATTCTATAATCATTTAGTATTGTTTTAAAGTAATATAATACAGAATCGTTATTAACAACAGTTTGACCGTATGATGTAATCGATACCACCATAAAAACAAATAAGACTACCTTTAACTTCATATTACGGTTATAAATAGATTAACTTCTGGCAACATAACACAAATACGTGAAATCGCCTCTTTTTGCTCCGGATACGTAAAAATATTTTGTATCCTTACTCAACATGGTTTGATTGTGAGGAGGAGAGTTCTTCCAAGATAAAAATATGTAATAAGCCAATTCGTATTGTGTTATATTTCCGGATACGGATTTTTCAATGTAAGGTATTAAATCTCTTATTGGACAATTTATCTTACTCTCAAAGTTAACAACGGGGGTGTATATGTCGGTGCAGTTCTCAGCGCAAAATGTGGCTGGTGGGAAACAGTTACAATCGAGTATTCGTTTTTGAAAAACATTATCCCCACCACCATGACCAACAAGTTTAGTCGCGGCCATTTGTTTTGACCAATCATCTGTAAACGACTTTAGTACCCCGTCAACCTCAAGTGGACTTAATCCGTAAGACTTACGATAGTTGTTAATAATTTTTTTAAAGTGGTATAATAATGAATCATTGTTAACCACTGTTTGTGAAAACCCTAATGACGGGATTAATAACAAAATTAAAATCAATCGTTTCATAACACAAGTTTTAATCATTTATTGGACAAAGATAATACAATTTTCGAATATACCAAAAAATATTAAAATATTTTCTAGTATTTATATTTAAATAAAACAGATAAAACTAAAACTATGTTATTAAAAGTAGGTTCAAGAGGAGATGATGTAAAAAAACTCCAATCAAAATTGGGATTGGGTGCTGACGGTGTGTTCGGTCCCGGTACAGAAAAAGAAGTAAAAAAATGGCAAATAGAACATGATTTAACACCTGACGGTCTTGTTGGGGATGGAACTTGGGCAAAAATGTTCGGGGAAAGTACCACACCTGTAAGTGTAATCACTGAACCAGCACCGGTACCTAATGGTACGGGTCTTAAATTAGAGAAATTAAGAGGTCATGTTCCTGATGCAGTTATTGCGATGATTCCTGATACTGCTGCAAAATTTGGAATTAACACACCATTAAGACTTGCACATTTCTTGGCTCAATGTGGTCACGAAAGTGGTGGATTTAAGGCAACTCAAGAAAACTTGAATTACTCAGCAAAAGGTCTAATGGGTATCTTTAAAAAGTATTTCCCAACAGAAGCACTTGCCAATCAATACCAAAGAAAACCTGAAGCAATTGCGTCAAGAGTTTATGGTGGTAGAATGGGTAACGGAGCGGAAGCAACAAAAGAAGGTTTTAAATTTCGTGGTCGTGGATACATCCAATTGACAGGTAAAGAAAACTATACCGCATTTGGTAAATCAATTAATGAAGATATTTGTTCAAACCCCGATAAGGTTGCATCTAATTATGCATTGTTATCCGCCGCATGGTTCTTCAGTAAGAATGGTTTACACAAAATGGCGGATGGTGGAGCAACCGATGCGGTTGTAACCTCAATCACAAAAAGAGTAAATGGTGGAACAATCGGATTAGCCGATAGAATTAAACACTTTAAAGAATATTATTCATTATTATCATAAAAAAAGGGGGTTTTAAACCCCCCTTTTTATTTGTATTCTTTTATATCGGTTTCTTCACCGGGTTTCTTAGAGACATCTTCGTCTTCAGATTTTAAATTACTTTTTAATTTTTCCCACGCCGTTGAGGATAGGAAATGTGAATTTAATTCGGGATTTGAATCGCCCACTGAATAAACAGAATAAAAGGAATCATTAGATGGTTGCATTGATTTACTGAATGTCTCAACAACATATGTTTCTCCCTCATCATCAAAGAATAAATCGGTATCAATCAACTCGTAAAGTGGCTCATAGGTTACCCCATTCATTTGAACCCAATTGGTTGTTCTGGTGTTATACAATCCAGATTTACCATTTATTTTACTTTCGTAAAGTCTAATTTTTTCATTATCCGCACTTACACGAGCAACTCTAAATTCGGTACTCATTAAGTGGTCATAAAGATAACCAACCCCACCCTTATCAAGTTGTTTTAATCTATTATCTAATAATGTGAATTCACTACCAACCTTTCTAACCTCATTTAAAAAATCAAAGTTTGAAAATTTATCTCTAACATCATTTGATGTGGTGTTTAAGATATAAAGTGCTCTCAATTTATCATCTATTGACCTCCAAGACTCTGGTTTTTTCAAACTACCCAAATTGTTGATGTATGCTTTTTTTAAGTTTCTATCTACACGTTTAAACTCATATGGACTACCTTCTCTTTCAGTAATCTGACCAACTGCATTTTTTTCTTCTAACTCATCTTGAGTAAATGTTTTAGGAATGATTACGTCTTTGTGTTCTGCAAGTTTTGGGTATATGTCAAGAATTTCACTCCACTCTAAAACTTGGTCACCATCATTTCTAACTGATGTTAATCTGAATCCAGTTCTAACTTCAGTATCTCTTTGTAATGCACCTAAATAATTTCTATCGGACGGGTCTCTTGATTCATCAATAACAAAGTAAAAACTTCTAGTGTTTCGATAACTACCCCACATATTCGTTCTACCTTGGTCTTGTCTCCATGTTACACACCAGGGACTATTACTACCCGTTTGTGACCTATTAATTGTTTCTGCGTAATAACCGTATTTAACTGACATTTTTTGGTCTTTAATGTCATAAACACGAAAACCTTCCTCATTAATAATTAAATTCTCCTCACCTTCCCAAAGTTGTTTAGATGCCTCGATTTTTTCGGGTGTTGGTTTCGTGTCTTTATCGGCGAATGCATCCCCACCCACGTTTTCTTCATCATCAGTATATTCAGCAATTAAGGAAGAAATTTCCTTATAACCGTATTTTGTGATGTCTTTTAAATTCGCAGGGTCAAATCTTTGGGTACCATGTTGACCGTCAAATCTATTTAAAAATGAAAAGACTTGTGGTTTTTCTGGTTTTAAACCATTTTGGATTCGTTGGAAAGAGGTGATTAACGTTTCCGCCTCATCTGGAGATAGGTTAGGTTTTTCCATCTTCCACTTGTCCATTAATGCGTTGAAGAGTTTTTTATTCTTTATCTCTTCATAAATGACATTTGTTATAATTTCGTTGAACTTCATAGTAAAATTAATATATACAATAAATACCTATAAATATAGGTTTGTGCACATTATCTTACTACTTCCGCCTCAGTCTTAACGAAACCTCTCTTTAAGTGTTCAACTTCATCTAAAATGGTCTTACACATCTTTTCAATCATCATGACCTTCATAAGGTTATCTGCGTTGTTAGAATCGTTATTAGATAAAAGAACCATCTTCATTAAATTGTCATTTTCAACCCTAACCACTTTTTCCTTTTTTCTTTGGAAATACTTCTTAGAATTAACACGAGTACATTCAACACAATAGTTACTGTGACCATCGTGAACTAACTTGTTTTTGTAAAAATTACTCAGTGGTTGTTCATTTCTACAACCGGTACACTTTTTTATGGTTTCCATTTATTTTTGGTTTTAACTGTCGCAAAGATATGAAAAAATTGGGATATACAAAATAAAACTACGAATATGTATTAGGAAAGTAATTCAACATGGCCGAGCCGATACTTAAAATGGGATTTTACTCCTTCTACGAAAAGAAGTCAGGGACCAAAAAAATATATACCGTAGATAGTGGTAAACTCCTTTATTCTCAACGATTTAAGAAGTATTTACCCAACCCTTATAGGGACGTGAAAGACTTCAATAGTTTGGAAGATGCAAAAACATATGTTTTTAAGAAATTATCAAAACATACTAAGGATAAACAAAAGAAAATCAAAGAGTTACCTAAATCTTTATACCTTATATTGATGAAAGAGGAGAGTACGGGTAATACATTTGTAAAAGTGGGGATAACTTCTAAGAAGTTTATCATGCGTAGATTTAGTAAAGACTACGGATATGAAGGATATGTACTTCAAACTATACTGAGAAGAATCGACACTAAGGATGCTGAAAAGTTGGAGGGGAAGATTAAAGACCGATTAGCAAAAAAAAGAGGAGTCAAAAAATATCGACCCCTCTTAGAGAACTTTTCGGGTTACTCTGAATGTTTTTCTTATGATGGTTTAACCCACATTATTGAGGTTTTTGACCAATTGACAAAAGATTCTTAATCGTAAGGACCTTCTAAATGTAAAACGTATCCTTGTTGAATTGATTCTTTTTTACCACCAAGACCTGGATTCATACTTAAATTGATATTTGAGTATCTTTCATAACTCTTTACATCCTTACCATAAAATCCATCCAATCCTAATACGGTATTCATAATTCCGTTCCATGTATCTCCAGCCATTACTTGATATAACATAGAGAATAATTGGGTTGGACCTTCTAATTTGAACATTGGTTTACCTTTAATTCCTGATTTTTGTAGACATTGACCAAGTGTACCCGAACGAGGACAACCATATCCCTTACCCTTACCACTTTCTTCGGTGATTACTTTATCCATTAAGGATTTAAATTGTGATTCTGTTAATACGTATTTTTTCATTATTGTGTTTTTTTAGTTCTTGTTGTTTTAGGTGTTACACTTTTTTTTAATTCTATATTCTTGTCTTCTAAGAATTCCACTTTTACTCTAAGTTCGGCCACTTCACGAGTAAGGTCTAATATTTTTGAACGCATGTCATCCTTTTCTATTGAAGACCTTTCCAATAAGACTTCTAATTTTGCTATCCTTTCTCGACATTCATCTTTCATATAATCTTCTGACCTTTCTTTTCTCATGGCTCTTTTTTCGTAGAATCTCCAAGCACTTGCGGAACCTAAAACTGTAACTGCTGTTATTAAAACAGTATAGAATGACTGTGAATCCATATTGTGTTCTTTATTTATTACAATAAATATAACGTTATCCCCAAATTGTATTAGGTCTTGACCTTTATCTTAAAAATTCTTATATTTTCAACATGAGTTTAATAATTAATTTTTTTGGTGGCCCCGGTATTGGTAAATCAACCCAAAGTGCTCAATTGTTTACCCTAATGAAGAAAACCCACATGGATGTTGAATTAACCTTTGAGTTTCCTAAAATAGTTGCGTGGGAGGAAAATTATTCCGCAATTAAGGACCAATTTTATATCACCGCAAACCAACACAGGAATATCAGTAGATTGTATGGTAAAGTTCAACACATAATTGTTGATTCTCCCATAATTTTAGGTATGGTCTATAAGGACCGATACGATTCGGAACCATCATATCCCGCATCTTTTTATGATGATTCGTTTGATTTTTTTGTTTTAGGTCTATTCAAAAAGTATAATAATCTAAACATCCTATTAAAAAGAGACGATTCAACGTATGATGAGAATGGTAGATTTCAAAATCTTAACGAATCAAAACAGATTGATGAAGACATTAAGAATAAACTAATAACCCATAACATACCATTTGTTGAATTCTCTGTAGGTCCCAATACCTCAGATGACATATTTAACTATATAAAAAACAACACCCATGAAAAAATTCCTTTTAATAGTTAATCTAACCCTACTAACTCTATTAGCGTCATCATTCCTACCGATAAAAGATGTTGTTCACGTTAAAAATAAAGTATTTGAAGTATCATACTCTCAGAAGTTAGAACAACCTTTATGGTTGATTTATCACTCAACAAATAAACCAACAACCGTTAATAGAGGTTCTATGGATTTCTATACTGAAAAGACAATCCACACATCAGATGCTGCGGATTACGCCACAAATTTATACGATAAAGGACATTTAGCACCGGCAGCCGCGTTCTCAGATAATATGGAAAATCTTAAACAGACGTTCTCTTATTTGAATTGCGCACTACAAAACCAATACCTTAATAGAGGTGAGTGGAGAATATTAGAAGACCAAGTTAGAAAATGGGATGATACTGAACCAATAACAGTTAAGATAATTTTAGATTACTCAATAAAAAGTGTAAAATTACCTACAGGTGCAACAGTTCCTGACGGGTTTCATATGTTTATTACTTGGGACAAATCTAAAAAGACGGAGTGTTATTATTTCGCCAATGAAAAACCCACAACTAAATGGGAACAACACAAGTCATCAACATGTAAACATTAATGTTAAAAAAAGAATTATTAAATTACCAAGGTCGATTATTTTGGGTCTATAGAAAAGTTAAAGAATCTCAAATAAAACCGGAAGGTATAACGACTGTTAGAGACTATTGGTATTGTGATATGGTCCTAAAACAAAACAATCACCAAGGAGGTGATGTTTTATTATTATTTTTAAGGGAGATACCTGAAGCTGAGGTTTTAGAGACTTTTCCTAATGTCACTTAAACACATTTTAGTATACTTTACCTCATTTCTCTTCGCCTGTCTTTCATATGGGTTGGTTGAATAGTAATATAACTTCTCGTATTCCTCATATTTTGTTCTTGATTGTAAATAATGAGTGTATTCGTGGATTATCGTTGATGCAATGTCTTTGTATGTTTTACAATTAGAAATGTAAATCACAATTCGATTCCTGTAAAAACAATAATTACCATAAAAATAAAACTTACCACTTTTTCTTTTTCTTTCACTTATCCTTAGTTCCAGTTTACGTCTTTTACGGGTGTTAATACCTAAAGTAACCTCACACCACTCCAATGCGGATTTGGCATATATGATTTTTAGTTTAGTATCAATTTCTCCCCTACTCATTTGTTGTTTTATCGGTTTTAACAGTTCTTTTCTGTCTTATACCGGTTTTAGTCATCTCATTTAGGGTGTCAAAATTTGTAAGAACATCTTTTAAAACCGCAGCAAACTCGTAATTTTCATTTTCCTCGTTCTTCTTTTTTAGAATTTCGGTAAACTCCGATAATTCACTATCGGTCAACTTGGCTCTAATCTTAACTGATTGGATAACAAGTTTTAAAGTTAAATATTGTAAACTTACCTTCCTTGATGGAGTTAATGAAAAATACTTTTCAGGACTGATGTTAGATAGTATATTCCCATTCACACCGTCTAAGAAGGAAATAAATGTCGGATGATTTGTGTTGATTTTCATATGCCCTTTTTTCGTTTATTATAAATATTTTGGGTCTTACTTTAAAAACAAAGGGGGTACATTTTTACCCCCCTTATTTTTGGTTTTTGACACATAACTAATTGTTATTTACCCCATTTACCTCTAATAACAATTTGTGCGATAATTCCATAAACGGATAGGTCCGAGTATGTGTCTTGAACTGTTTCACCAACTTGGTCTTCTCTACCCAAGAGAACTAACTGTTTTAATCGTTGGATTTTATCATTCATACGGAACCACAATCCTGTTTGTGACAACTTAATTTCTTCGGGGGTTGCTAACTTTGTTCCCACTGAAATGTTATCTGGTCCGTAATTTAATTGTTTTTTACAGAACAACTCATATTGTTCCTTTAGGATTTTTTTAAATTCCGCAGTTGTTTCAGGATATAACTCCTCACACTGTTTGGTTGCTGAGATTTGTGTTTCTGTTGACATTATTATTTGTTTTATTTAAATAATACGAAATTATTTGCGTAATACCAAATATTTATATAAAAATCCCAATTATGGAAATCAATAATTTTAACGAAGATACAAATACACCTGACGTACCAAAATCAAAACAATTGGTACAAATGTTGTCGTTTAGAGTAGTACCGGCATATTTTCGAGAAATCGAGAAAGTTGCCACTAAGAAGAATGTGAGTGTTTCTAAACTAATACGTACCTACATTAAAGAGGGTATGAAGCAAGATAACGAAATTAGTGGTAAAGAAAACAGCGATTTTAGAGTTGAGTAACTCATTTATTTAACCTCCCTAAAGGGACTTACACTAATCTTATTAAACCACACTCCCCCAATAAAATGGGGGAGTTCTTTTTTAGGAAAATACTCTTTTACCAAGTATTTATTATTATGCAACACAAAATTAACGAAGAATATATAATGGAGACTATCAGAAAAATAATTTCTGAAGAAACATCCAAAGTCAATAGAAACGACTACAATAAGGTTCAATTCAAAATAGATGAACTTGAGGGTCAATTGGCGGAAACCGTTAAAGAACTACGTAAAGTACAGGATTGTATACCTGAAGGGTTAAAAACAATCTCAAGTGGACGTTTAAGTTCAATCTCATCAAATTTAAATGATGCGAACAAAATGCTTAAAGTACTTAAAAACAAAATAAGGGACCACAAAAGAGGAACCAATCAACAACAAGTTGACGAAAAGAAAAAATGATAAAATTTTTTGACATATTAAATGAATCATCTGAGATGATTAATTGTGAACACTGTGATTGGAAATGGAAAAAGTCCGAGGGTGGTGACGATTTGTATGTCTGCCATAAATGTGGACACGATAACCACCCAAAATCATTCGATACGTTTGCAGAAAAAAGAATGGGTGGAGCTAAGAAAATTGTAGATAACGCAAAAGAAAAGGGTGGACCCTCATTGTTGACCTACCATCACTTTAGGGTGAAGTTACCTTATTATAAAAAGGCCGCGGAAGGTAAGTTTGATGTTGAATATAGTAAAAAAGAATATAAAGAACTTCTTGACAAATTATATAAATCAACCAAAGGTGATATGAATATCGAACAAGTTGAATTTCAGAAGTTAGTTGGTCTAATTGAAGTTATTGGTGAATTGTTAATAAAACACAAATAACCTATTCCTCTTTTTCTTTTTTAATCTTATCGGCCCATTCTTTACCTAAATCTGTTAGGAAAAATCTTTCTTCTTCATTATTGTCTTCAATTGAATCGACCAACCCTTTATCTTGTAATTCGGTTAAGTAGGTTCCAGCAATTATTTCCCGTAATATTTTTTCCATTTCATCTTCGGTAAATACATATTCCTCAATATCCTCATTTAGTTCTCCTAAAATGAATTTATCCGTTAGTTTATCACATAGATAACCCATGGCGTAACTCTTATCTTCAATTTCATAATCCTCAAAAAAACCACTTTCATTAAATGATTCTATGATATTTTCTGCGTGACTTATCACGATTGGTTGGTATCTTGTTCCCATTATTAATACTTATATTTAAAGTATAAGCAATATTTTTGAAAAAACAAAACATACCTTTACTTATCCCCTAAAAAATATTATTTTTATCAGAAAGAGACCAATATGATTAAAAACTGTGAAATTTTTGTAAGCATTGCATCCTATAGAGACGCTGACTTAATAAACACAATTAATGACCTATATGAAAACGCTAAAGACCCAGATAGAATAAGGGTTGTTGTATTTAACCAAACTGATTTTGAGGCTGATGAGATTTATAAAATGGATTTTGGTAATCGACAGGTTGAGATTTACTCTTTAGATTATAAAAATACTAAAGGGGTATCTTGGGTTAGACACAAAATTCAAACATTTATTGAACAAGAAAAATATTACTTACAAATTGATGCACACATGCGTTTTGGTAAGGATTGGGATGATAAATTTATACAATATCTAAAAGAGTCAAATAGTAAAAAACCGGTTTTATCATTTTACCCGTCCGCATTTGATTATGAAAATGGTAAGACTCAAAGCAACATCATTAAGAATGAAATTAGGGCATTTAATAGAAAGGCGGTTACCTCTTTAGGTTTTGGTCTCGATAAAAATGCGTGTAGTTTAGACCACGGTGATAATAAACCCATTTTAGGTACAACATTCGCCGCCGGATTTGTTTTTGCACCAATTGAATACGTAAAAGAGTTACCATACGACCCACAGTTATATTGGAACTATGAAGAAACCGACCAAACACTTAGAGCGTTTACCAACGGGTGGGATTTTTTTGGGACACCTGAATGTTTGATTTGGCATAAATATAACACTGGTGGTGGTTCACCAAGACACTACAACGAAGTTCAGAATACGATGCACAGGGAAAACAAATCAAACGACCATGCAGAAAAAAAATATTTTGACCCATCATATAAAACAGATTATCCATTAGGTACCGTTAGAAGTCTTAATGAATTTGAAATACTAAATAATTTAGAGTTTAGTTCCGCAACATTAAATAAACCAGAAGAAAAGGACGTATTAATCGTTGTACCATACAGAAATCGTGAACAACATCTAAAAGATTATTTAGTTAAAACCCCAAAATTCTTTAAAGATAGGGGGATTACGTATGATATTTTAATTGCAGAGTTAGATAATATTGGTGAGTGGAATGCGGGATTGTCCTGTAATTCGGTCATTAACTTTAGAAAAAAGAACAAATATAAATTCCTTTACATTCACCATGTTGATGTTTATCCAATTGACGGTGAGTGGAAGTGGCCAAACTTAAACGAGGCGTATTTTAACATGGGTGATTATGGTAGTACATTGATGCACTATAATGATTTCTTTAAGGTTGGTGGTTATAGAAATGGTTTTTGGGGTTGGGGGTCTGAGGATAATGACCTTAACACAAAACTACACCAATTCGGTATTAAAACGGTAGATGTAACAACACTACTCGATTACTCAGTGGAATATGATACCAAATATCAAAATCACAATAGAGAGTTCCAAGCGGTAAACTATAGTAATAGTAGTCGAATTTTAAGAACCACACCAAATAGAAATGTTGATAGTGTGTTCGACACCAACCATTATGGTCGAACACATTCATTAACTAAAATAGACGAGAATATCTATAAACATAATATAGAACCATTATTTTTGGCACCAACTAACGTTAAAAATAAAAATGTGGTAATAACATACATTAAAGATATTGACACATCTATTAAGTTCCCATTTATAAAGAGTGTTAGTTATTTTGCATCATATAATTACGATTTATATGTTATAGATGCATCAAAAGAAAAAGACGAAACAGTTAGAAGGGAATTAACCGCGTTTGATTTTGAAATTATAGATAGGGAACCTGTTTATGATAATCTATTTTTAGATAGATTAGTGGCGTTTAAAGAATTCGCAAATACTCATGATTATGAAACGATATTGTGTGTGGACTTTAGTGATATCTATTTCCAAGGGAATCCGTTTGAAATTTTAGATACGATATCTAAGGATAACATTATTATATCATCTGAAGGTATTCCAATACAAGACCAAAAATGGAATTATGGTGTTATTGGTAATGTTTATGGTAGTGATTTAGCGAAGGCGGTAGGTCCATATGAAGTATTAAACTGTGGGGTTATTGCTGGTAATAGAAAAACACTATCCGAATTTGCTGATATTGTTTTAAATGAATATGGTAAAATTCCTGAACATGCAAAATCAATTTACGGAGTAGACCAAGCGATAATTTTAAAACTCATGTATTCGTCTCAAATACTGAAAAAAACGGGATTAAGAGAAGATGTGCCATTGGCGGCACATTTACATACAATATTCAACGACCCAATTGATAAGGGTAGATTTAGAAATATTCAAATTAGTAGAAATAAAGTGGTTTATAATAGTAATGGTGAACTATTTAAAATAGTACATCAGTATAATCGCTCAATAGATATGTCTAATGAAATTTTAAGACACTTTAATCAATTTTATCTTCCTACTTGGTGATATTTATATTAAGGATTTCGTTTTAGATTTAGACCCATAATAAGATTAATTATAATACATGGACCCCGACGGTGATAGTAAAATTAAAAGACAAAGAGAGGAGATTAACCCTCTTGAGAGATACCTCGCTAATGTTAGCAATGTTCTTTCTCCCATTTGGGTACGACGCCCTTTTCAGATTACTGATGGAAATAACTGGTTCATATTGGGCTGCCGATATAATTTTTTACTTTATTTCCGGATGTTTTTGGTTGTCGTATATTTTCTTTTCGAGAACATTGTCTAAGAAAGAAAAACCTAATCTTATTGATTAGGTTTTTTTGTGTTTTCAGGTTTTTGTAAACCCTTCTTTAATTCTTCTTTTTTGTCATTTGAGTCCTTGATGGACTGTTTGTGTTTTTCGAGAATTTTTTGTTTCTCTTCATCACTCATTTTAATTATGCTCATTTTCTGTCAATTTTTGATTCTTTATGTCCGTAGACTCAGTTAGTTTATTTTGTAAAAGTTCACATTTTTCATATTCTTCGGTTTCCTCATAGTATCGAAGTAGAAAGTTAACAATTTTATTGAAAAATTCTAAATCATTACCCAACGAAGTAATACTACATGTACTATTATACCCAATTAATATCTCATTGTCAATGGTTAATACTAATTCAGTGATGAAATCAATATCATCATCAGCATAATTCCCCGATTTAATATGTTTTGCCGACTGTAATAGGAATAAAAAGTTCTCTTCCATCATATATAACTATTTCGTAATTTACTCTCAAGTAATTGAAAACACTCATAGAAACCTTGTACCTCAATGTCTTCTCGTTTTTTTTTAGAATCTTGACTCGGAGCGATAACTCTCCCATTATCTAATGATACCATATAAACCCACATATCACGTGTAATCATTTCAACTGTTAGGTAGATTCCCTGTTTGTCAAAAAAGTGATATAATTTTTTAATATCATAGAACTCCAACACCGAAACACAAGGTATGCCAACGTTTGGAAACATTGTGTTGCAGAACCTATTCAGTGCCGTTGGATACAAATATTGGATTACGTACCAGTCCATTGTATTGGTAAGTATATGAAAAAACCGATTAATTATATATACAAATTTACGTATACCTAAAATAATTTTTCGTAGTATTTATTGGTATGAGTTTTTTAGACGAGAATAAAAGAGACAAGGTATCCGAATTTGTAAAATTTGTAAAGAAGGAACTTCAATTAGAGAAGTGTCCTACTGTGGTTTTACAGAACGGGAGAGGTAAACTCAAAACAACCGCGGCCTACAATTATTCTAATGAGGAGAAGTTTGTTAAGATAAATGTTAAAAACAGAGCGTTGGTTGATATTTTAAGAAGTATTGCCCACGAAATGGTTCACCACAAACAATTCGAACAAGGTCGTTTAAAAGTCAAACCCGCAGATATCGGAGGGGATATTGAAGATGAGGCAAACTCAAAGGCGGGACAATACATCAAACTATTTGCACAGATGGATGAAACCATCTATGACGAGTAATCTACCTCATAAAATATAAGGTAATCTTTACAGTTACAGCCTTATCTCGAGTACCGTCAGACATATACAAATCCGTAACAATTGATGGACTTAATAATGTCAAAGTCCTTGGGTATCCAACATCATTTGCTTGATATGTGTAATTAGTAACTGAACCATTCGTGGTGTTCAATATTTCTAAATTTTTATTATACAATGATAAGTTAACCCAAAATGGGTTAGGTCGAGGAACCCCCGGCATTTGGATATAGTTACAATACAATTCTTTATCATTACCATCAAATTCCCAAGTTGTTCTTCCTTTTATAAAACGTCTATCTAATGCGGTACTATTATAGTCTTGTCTCATCACGATTCTACCACTATCTACATGTTGTAAACTAAACGAATTAATACACACAGTATCATTCTTCACAACTGTAACGTCACTAATTGAACTTATTACGATAATATCGTAATCGGTTAAAATCCACTTACCACCCGTTAATTTGGGTGGACTTTCCAATTCATACTTCTCACATCCCGTAAGGAGTATTACTCCAATAATAAAGATTAAATTTTTCATATTAGTTACCATTTATGGTTATTATTTAGACAAAGATATTTATTTTTTAGAATATCACAAATTTTTTTTAAACTTTTTTTGGGATATTTATATGATAACATGAAAATAATAGTATCGGAGAAACAATATAACCTCATAAAAAGTGGGATTACCGAACAAGGTGAGGACCCCGCAGCCGCACAACCAACCGCCGGAACATCGAGTTCTGGTTCAAAACAGGGATATCCCGAGGTTGGTAAATGGGAGAGTGGGGTGACTCGAGGTCCTGCGAATCAAATAGGTGTCACCAAATGGTCGGATATTGTTGGTTCATTATTAAAAAGAGGTAAATCAAACCCTTTAAAATAAACTCATAAATCGGTATATTTATATAGATAAGAAAGAATTATGTACTCAAATCAAAGAAAAATCGTAATTACAGAGTCTGAAAAACAGAACATCAAAAAAATGTATGGTCTTGTTGAAAAGAGAGATTTTGTATTTGATTTTGTATTAACTGAAAATAACAAATACCTTATCATGATGGACGAGGTTTTTGTTGCTGGTGGAGATGGAAAATCAATTGGAACTATATGGGAAAATACCTATGTATTCAACGAATTAATAAAAGAATCCCTTACAAAACTTGGTGATACAATCACTGAAAGTGTTCATAGTGAAGTAAACAATATTCTTGAGAACACTAAGTGGTCTAAAGAGATGGTCTATGAATGGATTAAAAACGGTGAAATAATTAACGAAGGTCTTTGGGATACTATTAAATCGGGAGCATCAACTGCATGGGATGGTATAAAATCGGGAGTCAAAGATGTAACCGGTACAATCATGAAAGGTATGGAGTGGGTATTTAAAAACGGAGTTCTACCATTTTTAAGATGGGTACGTCGTGGATTATACACAGGTGTCGGTATCGTTATTGATGTTGTTGTTTCAATACTTGCAGTAAAAACAAACGCAATTGTTTGGGCTATTGTTGTATTATTAGATATCTATGAAATCGCAACTAATGATTATGACCCGAAAGACCCCGAAAGAAAGGAATCACCTTTCATGTTTTTAATTGGGGACGCATTGTCTCTAGTGTTGACCGCCGCAATTGGTAAAGTATTTAGTAAATCAATTCCAATGATTAAAAAGGTTGGTGTTAAAAAAGCAGCACCTACAATGGTTAAAATGTTAAACTCATTAGCAACTAAGATACCAGCATTAAAAGGCACATTAAAAAACGCAGGTAACTCGTTGGCAAAGAAATTTAAGGGAGATACTGTCATTTCAGTTATTTTACGCTCAATTGATAGTGTACTAACTAAACTTCAAGCATTTTTAGGTAAATTATTATCAAAACAAGGGGCAAAGGCTGTAGCGGTAGGTGTGGTAACGGCGGGTGTTGTTACGGCATTAACACCATCAAAAGAAAAAACTCAAAGTGCAACTGCATCGACAGATAATGAAAATACATCAACAGATGTAAACCCCGATATTATGGCGGACGCCGAAGCAATGGGGGTTTTTGGTTAAAAAATAAAAAAACAAAAAATAAATAAAGAAATGGAATATAAAGAAATGGAAAATAAAGAAATGGAAACCACACCACAACAGGTAGATGAATTTGCAGGAATTGGCGCATTTTTGGCTAGATTTGGTAAGAGTATTTATACAGGTTTAAAAAACATATTTAGGTCGTCTGACGCTAAAATATTACAATACGCATCGGAAGAAATTAGTAAGGTTATTGGCACGTTAGCAAAATCAAACTCTAAACAAGTTTCATTGACGGCAATCAGAGCTGCTGCGGGTTATAAAAGAAGTTTATCGGTTTTAGTTGAGGATTTGGCGATTAAAAAATTCGGTAAAACTTATAAAGAATTAGTTACAGCTGAAAAACAAACCCTTATTAGAGAGGCAAGTAAAAGTTTAGATGATGTTATTAAAAAAGAATTACAAACTGCAGGTAAACAAATAGTTGGTAATATTGATAATTTAAAAGGTGCTAGAGTAGTGAAAATGGGTCAGAAAACCTCACAGATTACTAAATCCATCGCTGCGTTAGATAAGATAAAATATAACAAAGCAACCACATTACTTAAAACCAACGCAAAATTAGTTGGTGAGGGTAAACAAGGGGCGGCGCTTCTTAGTAAAGTAAAAGGTGGTAAAGTTAATATTGTAAGAGGTGGTGAAGTTATTAGTGCTGAGGCAAAATCGTTAGGTCAAAGTAATATTAAGGTATTCCGCTTATCTAAAGGACAATGGAAAACATTGGCGGTATTGGGTATCACAGGTGCTGCGGTTCTTTACTTAATCGGTAAAATGTATCCGAATGATGCGGTTGCCGTTATTGATGATGATGGAAATGATGGAACACAAGGTGGTGGTGGAAACACTGGTGGTGGTGGAAACACTGGCGGTGGTGGAAACACTGGCGGTGGAAGTTCAACTAAATACACACCGTGTACATCATTCCCAATGGCATATGGATGTAGTAGTGACCAAATTAGAGAAGTCCAATCTTGTTTAGGTATGTCTCAGGATTTACAAACAGGTAACTTTGGACCTAAGACAATGGTTGCTCTTGGTGGTTCGAAAGAATTAACAAAAGAAAGGTATGATGCAATCATTGCCAAATGTAAAGGAACCAATGTAAACCCAAATATCTCAACTACTACCGGAACAACAACAGGTAGTACAACCACATTAACGGGAACAACTACGGGTTCAACACTTCCTCCAATTACACCTCCACCGGTACCGGCGGAACCTGTAATGGATAAAAATAAATTACAAGAACTTTTATCGAGTAACAATTTGGTTGTAAGAAGAGGGGGAAAAGTAGTTGTATGGAAAGGACCTAAATTAAGTGGACCTGACTACTACGTTTTAAGTAAATCATTGGAAGAAAAAGGTTACACTGAAGTTAGACAAAGAGAAACTGGTGACAGGGGTGACGAAGATATCACAATGAAATACAAATGGAAAAAATAAGATTAAAAAATATTTAAAATAAATTTTAAAAAAAGGGTTAGTTTAGTTACTAACTCTTTTTTTTTGGATATTTATTAGTAGAGTTTATTGGTTTGGTCGCCCGTAAACGATAACTAAAACTAAAAACGAAAGGAGGTATCCACATCTCGGCGAAGGGGTCTTAATTGACTCCTTTGTTCGTTATGGGGGTACCCAATTACAAATACCCTTTATATTCTCTATTAGTATCCCTATATTTTAGATTATGTCATTACCTTGCCCAATGTGTAAAACCCCTCTTGGGTTAACATTAGAATTTATTATTAAACATCCCGTTTCAGCGTGTCCCAGGTGTGAAACTGTACTTGATTTCACGGTCAATGAGGATATCAAAAAATCGTACAATGAGGCCATGAATGAAATAAAAAAAATTAAAACCAGATACAAAGGGATGGCAAAGTTTGACTAGTCCTTTTAATAAACTTCTTTGTATTTATAAGTAATAAAAACAATTAAAAAAAAAAACTATGGCAGGAATCGCAGACAATTTCGCAGGTCTTCCAATCGAAGATTTGATTGTTTCACCTATTGTCGGAATGGCAAAAGGTCAAGCAAAATTAAATGAAGTAACTTGGAGATACATCTCTGAAGTTGCATTTGAAAAAGATAAAGACGGTAAAACAACCGCTCGTTCATTAGATGTTGAAATGAACAGGGTTGTTACTAACGGAGAAACTGGTGAACAAGAAATACAAAAATTGTATAATAAAGTTCCAATGTTACCATTAGTTCCATTACCTTCTTTAGCAATTACATCGGCTGACATTTCATTTACAATGGAAGTTAAGACATCTGAAACAAGTAAAGAAAGTTCTGACAGTGAAACTTCTTATGAGGCTTCCGCTTCTGGTGGTTGGTGGGGTATGAAATTTTCAGCAACAGTTGCTGGTAAAGTGGCTACCCACAAAGAAAACACAAGAAGTACAGATAACTCAGCAAAATATGAAGTTAAAGTCCATGCAGAACAACTACCTCCAACTGAAGGTATGTTGAAATTGTCCGACTATTTGACACAAATGTTAGAGCCGTCTTTAATTCCACTTACAGCTGACCCAAGTAAATAATTAATGACTTGATTTAGTCAAAAAATTATGTTATATTAGTAACATAAAAAAATTATAAATGGCTAGATTGAACATTGAGGAACTTGTTGGTGGTCTATTGGAAGCGGCAATGGTCGCTCAAGGTATAAGTGAAAGACAACATATTAATTCATTAAGAAACTACTTCAATGAAGACGGTACACCTAAAGTAAAAACGTTTCATATTGGGGAAAGAGAGTTAGTTGTACCTCTATACATATTGGCAGACCATTCATCTATTGGTTTAGATGAATTAGATATTGAATTTGAAGCCAGATTAATATTTGGTGAAGATGAAACCAATGTTTCAGATTTAAAGAGGTCCCTTTTGGGGTTATTTAAGAAACAGGGGTATGAACACAATATTAAAGGCATTGAGGTAGATTCAGGTAAGAATACGGACAGGTCGGGTTTGGCTAAAATTAAAGTAAAATTTAAGGCTGACGAAAAACCTGAAGCCGTTAGTAGATTAATTGACGCTTATATTCAAAATTTATCAGAACCTAATATTATTAAATCATAAAAAAACCCCTCTTTTGAGGGGTTTCTTTTTTGGTGGAGATGGAGGGATTTGAACCCTCGTCTTGTTCGCCATACCATAAATGGACTACACGTTTATTCGATTATTCACAACCGACAAATATCTGATTCCTATTTTGACATCGTTATCAGAAACTGTGTCGAGTTCACTTTTTTTATGGTAGCACTCTGAACGAGACCATTTGTACCTTTTTGGGTAGATACCACACCGTGAGGACTTCTGTTCCAAGGTTATATGTCCATCGACCCGTCCAGTGGGAGCGGTTAGGCTGCCACCTTAGAAGTTGCTAGTAAACCAGCTACTTCCATGTTGTTGTAAACGTTGCCGTCTAATTGTTACCACCATTTATTTAAGTCGTAGATGACATCCGACTACGTGCCCACGTACAATACCAACGCCAATCAATTCCATTCATCCCCATTGTATATTATGATACAAAGGTAAGTAAACTTTTTTTATTGTTGTTTAGGTTTTTTTGATTTTTTTTCTGTGGTAGATTCTACAGATGGTTTTGATTTTGGTTTAGAATAATATCTTGTTTTCTTTTTTACTTCTTCGACCTTTTCCTTAACTTCAACGATTGATTCTTTAACCTCGTTTTTTAGTTGAGTTACCGTGGTTATTGCCTTTGTTGTTTTTACAAGACCAAAAAATTGTTTTAAAATTTCAATAAGTTTTTTCATAATGTGTTTTTTTATAAATATACTAAAATATACGTCAGATACATTAAATAGTCAAGGGTAGATTGTGACCATACTTTGCCTCGAAGAATAACCTATTCTTTTCCCATTTCTTATCTACCGCACCAACTGACTTATGTACAACCAATATTTTAGTTGTAACACCTATTTTAACCCCTTTTAAGTGGTTTAAAACACAGAATGGTGTGTCATAGAAGTGAAACCCTGGAAACTCCTCATCAAACCTCTCCACAATCCTTTTCTTGTGTACTGCGATAAATAACCCATCGACAATCACAACATCCTTTAAACCGTCTCCAAACGTTCCAGAATAGTTATTACGATGTACCTTACCAAGATGTTCGTGTTTAACCTGTCCACACATCCTTTCTCTTTTTTGCCACCACATACCACTCACCAAATCATCAGTACCCGCAAGTCCAATAATTCCATGTTCGGGATGTGTATCAAAAAGTCTTAAAAGTTTATTGGTTACACCGGTAGTTTCAATATCAATGTCATCATGCATGAAAACCACAACATCGTTTACCGATTCATCCAAACCTTTATTATAAAGTTGAGGTAGTGAAAATTCACCATTATTTTCGTAAATTAATACCTGTGTCTTTGGGTGAGAAAAACTCTTCTTTGTTTGTTTAACATAGTTCTCATCAATTTTTCTTGTTGAGATTACTACTGTTATCGGTTCATTATATTTCGACATACGTTGCGATTAATTTACCGTCATTCTCTGTTACGTCAATAACGATTGGTTTATTTGATGGTACGTATCCTTCTGTGCAGGTTGATGCGTTCACATAAAGAGTATCTTTAATGTATGTGGTACCGTATGCACCGTGGATATGTCCAAACACATGTATTAGTGGATTGATTCTATTATCCAATTCATACCTCAATAATTCACACCCAACGTTCCTATCACCTTGTCTCCAATTACTGACAAAATCTCTGATTTCATGTGGTGGACCGTGTGTGATTAAAATATCGGTATCATCGGGAATCATATCCCATTTACTTTTAATTTCATCACCCAACCTTGGTAGGTTAAATGCCCAATCATAAAAATTAGGTTGCCATGGACTACCGTGTATTTTTATTGGTTTTGAAAACTCGGAACTTTCAATTGTAAAATTGGTGTCCTCTAAATATATCACATCAGATTGGGATAGATTCTCTTCATTAATTAAATGATGAAACCAATCATAGTCACCCGAGTGATGAGGTTCGTTAACTTTTTGAAAAGACCAATCATGGTTTCCTGCAATAAAGATTTTTGTTTCAAATCCTTTTACGTTTTGAAACCACTCAACAAATTCTTTAACTTCATTAGGTTTACCAACATTGGTACAGTCACCCGCATGAATTAAAATATCACCTTCAGGTAATGGGTTAAAAAACTCCATTTTTTTATGGAGTCCGTGAGTATCCGATATACATACAATTCTCATGATATAAAGATATAAAAAATATTTGATAAAAAAAAGGAGGTTAGACAATCCAACCCCCCTTTTGGGTGCTGACCGAAGTCAACTCCACCACTTAGTTTTACTAAACTAAGAAAAACACTTTTAGTTATTCTCTAAAAGTTTGGCAATTACCTCAAGTTCCATTTGTGCCTTTAACTCAGGTGAGATAATTGCGTTCAAACGAGATTCTAATTCGGCAAGTTCCTTACGTTTTTCTTGAACTGAGATTTGGTTTACACGAGTTTGAAAATCTTCTTTCCACTCATCAACACCGAATCCTAACCAAGTAAAATTATAGTCCACACCAAGTTCTTTTGCTGCAGATTCAGATTTATCTTTTCTATCGATTAGAAATGCGAACATTTCAACGATTTTACGAGTGTCTGTTACCGTTGGGATAGACGTTCTGTCATGTGCTGAATTTGCTGAGTAACCGAAATTACCACTTGTTTTCCAGCAAGGTCTTTCAGCCTTTTCAATTGCTAATTTTTTTGATTGAACTAAGTCGAATAGTTCTTTTACTTTTTCATCTGTTGTTTTTGATGTTGTCATAATTGTTGTTTTTAAATTATTGTTATTGTTATATACCGGAAATTGAACGAGTGGTTTTTTCATTTATATAGTTTTAGAAGTAACTACACTCATAGCCGGTAATAAGGTAGACGGAAAGAGTACGGGTGGTTTAACATCCAATTGTTTTGTAGAAGTAACCCGGTACATAGCCGTCAATAAGTTTATGTGGAGAATTGTGTGTCTAACGTTGTATCTGATTTTTGTATGTTAGAAGTAAGACATTTGCACCGATACTTTCACCTTCTCTAAGACCTAAGATAGTACCACTACGTGGTCACCTATAATAGGTAAAGGTTATCCTCTCAGTGACTCACATAGCCACATTAATATTTCAAAGAACTGACAGGTGATTTACACACCCATCAATTTTCCTGTCTCTTCATAAGAGTAACAGAAGTCCTCGTACTTAAAATGTGTATCCACATTCTCGTCAAGGGTAACTTGTTTACCTCTTCCTTCTACGTGTAGAAGAATAAGGTCGTAAACACTTACTTTTGGTAACTCAGCGTATTGTTGAATTACTTTAAGGGTGTTTTTGAAGTCACTTCTTGCGGTTACAAAACCTTCTGAATCTATATCCAACATGATATACTCCTTAGTTTCAAGGTCAATGATAGAAATCAAAGTGTTTGACGACGTTGACCCCAATGATTGACAATTTGAAATTGTTTCAGGTAACCATGTTTTATTTGATTCAGGGTGTTCTCTCTCCATGATACCAAAAGATGTTTCAAGTGAATTCAAACTACCACCATTGAAGTTTCTCACGTCAATGACTACATATTTGTATCCACGGTTCAATGCATCTTCCATATCAATGTCGATGTACTCAGCACAAGGACCCTGTCTGTGTCTCACATCCCCTGAGTGAACAGATTCACCAACTTTCAAGTTACTGAAAGATAACACATCTGACACTTTTTCACCAACAAACGTAACACTTAAATCCAAATCTTCACTACCATGTTTATCCATCCAATGAATGAAAGGTCTGATAACTTTTGCATCAGGGTTATCGAGTGGAACTCTTTGACCTCTGATTGTTGGTTTAGTTGAAAAGTTCATACTTCTCATGTTGGTTGGTAAAGGAATCTTTTTTAATTCCTCATCAATCCAACAGTTACCCAAAGAATCCATTACTGAAAACTTATCTCTAAGTGTTTCAAATAATTTAGAGTGGATGGTTTCCACAATCTCTTTAGGGATTGCTGGTAGTGATGGTAAGATAGTACGTTTTCTCGACCCTTTTATCATAACGGACCTATTATCCATAGGTTCAGTACGATTTTCAAAGTGAGTGTAAACTTCAAACAATACTTTGTTCGACGTACCTTTTACCGTTTCGATGAAGTGTGTCATGATTACTTCGATATCTTTTGGATATGTACGAACCAACCAATCGATTCTTCTTGCGAATTCACCGGGTTTTTGAGACAATACTCTCAAACCATTCTCAAGACCTTTATTGAAACCTTCATTAACAAGTGAGAACCAAGATTTTACTTTCTCGTTTCTAATCTTATTGAATGCATCAAAAGATTTTGGGAATTGATTTTTATATTCACCTGGATGTAATATTTCACCTAAACGAATCCAACGTTGGTCTTTTAAAACCATTTCACGTGGGTCACAGTTTGTGTTCTCAAGTAAACCCAAGATGTAACGTCTCTCTTTACGAGTGAACTTCTTGAATTTAAACTTTTCTCTTTCAGGGTTCTCACCCTTTGCAGATGACCATCTGTTTAATCTAATTTCCTTTTCAGGAACTTTAGGTAAACTGATGTCTCCACCTGAAAGATGAACGGCGATTCTTAACACGTCAGTTGATGTCTTAACTGGTAATCCCTCAATTCCCATTGCGGCCAATGTACACAAATTCTCTTTGAATGGAATTGTATTAGGGAATACTAATGTTTTACCACTGTTAACGAACCATTTAACAATCTCAAGGTCTTGAGGTGTCAATGATGTATTAATTGAAACCAAATCAGTGAAGATTTGTGAAAATCTTTCCGATGTGCCATACTTAATCAAGTTGTATTTGATTTTCTCAAACTTGATTTCTTTTTCAAAAGTATGGGTAGATGGTTCCCAAGTACCGTTACTCCAATAGTGGGTAATTGCATTAATATACAATTCGAAGTCAGACATTGACATAACTTCTTGTGGGAAGTTTTTATATAAAGGTTGGTAATTACGATTACCTCCCATTACATTTTTCAAATGTGTAACGACTTCGTTGTTGAAGTTCTCTATGAACGATAAATCTGATTTGGATAATGCGAAGAATGCATCTTCGTCTAACATATAACCCCACTCCATTAAGTGAGATTGAACGGTCGCCACTGCGATTCTATTATCTTGACCGTCGTTTGGTGAACATACCAAACCCTTCTGAAAGGAAACTAAATTTCTTGTCGTCATAAATGTCGTAATTAATTGTTGTAATACAAAGGTACATAATATATTTTAAAAAACAAGTGTTTTTGTAAATTTTTTTAAAATATTTTTTTATAATGGAAAATAATCACCGAAAATGGGGTTTTAGTGGAAAATATTCTCCGTATTCATAAAGAATGAATTGTTTAGTGGAAATTTTTTATTTCCCTTTGAACATGAATAACATTTCCCAAACTTTATTATGGGTAATAATATAATAAAGAAGGGTAATAAAAATGGTTTAAATTAAATAGAAAAACTTTCCCCACATCCACAAGTACGTGATGCATTTGGATTTACAAATTGAAATCCCTTACCATTTAAACCATCTGAAAATTCTAATTCAGTGCCAAATAGGTAAAGTAATGATTTATTGTCTACTAATATTTTTACTCCTTTATCTTCTGCAAGTGTATCTGCCGGTTGTTGCTCCGTATCAAATGATAGGTCATAAGACAATCCACTACACCCCCCACCTTTAACCGATACCCTAACAAATGGAGTTTGGGACCCACTTTCTTCAATGAGTGAATTTAATTTTTTTGCTGCCGTTTCTGTGATTGTTATCATTAAAAATGTGTTTCTTTCTATAATTATTTAGTGGAAATTTTTTATTTCCCTTTGAACATCTCTTTCTTTAATTGTTTCACGTTTATCGTGAAGTTTCTTTCCTTTAGCAAGACAAATCTCCACTTTAAACATTCCTCTATCATTCTCAAATAAACGATATGGTATAATTGTTAAACCGTTGGTGAGTTCTTTATTAAGTTTAGTTAACTCTTTTTTCTTGAGTAACAATTTTCTATCTCTCTTCATGTTATCATCACCAATTCCCGATATGGTAACATTCTTTAAGAACAGTTCACCATTTTGAAAATGACAAAACGAATCAGGTGTAAAAGTTAAATGTCCCTTCCTAATGAACTTAACTTCAACACCATTCAATGATACTCCCGCAATGAGGGTATCAATAAAATGATATTCGAATTTTGCACGTCTGTTAACTATGTTGATGTTCTTTTCCATTATATTCTTACTAAGTGGTTCGCACTATAGGTTATCATTGCACCGTTATGTTTATATCTAACTCTATAACCCATACCTTCAACTAAACCAACCGCCTGTCTTAGAACTTTGTTTGATTTATATCTTGGGTCAGGATTCAAGTCGATATCAATCCATGATGCCCTTGGTAATCCATTTTCTCTAAGGAACTCAGCAATTTCTACCGCCTTCCATACCTCAGTCATTAATCTACTAGATGTGTCTTTTTCAAAAGGAGTTGTATCTTTAGTACATAACACGTGTGCACCTTTTCCTTTTGTGTAAAGAGCAATAACAACCCCATACACTGTTTTAGAATTACTAAACGATTGTGAGTCTGAACCAATTAATAGTTCAACGTCTTCTCGTCCTTTTAGGTAATCTTTGATGTAGTTGATAATGTCATTTACCGGTGTTCCGTGTAATGTCTTAAAAATTTTCATGTCCTTTAGTTTATCATAAGTATATTTTTTATGTGGCGGAAGGTGAGGGGCTCGAACCCTCGCGGCTGTGACACCCTAACAATTTAGCAAACTGCCCCCTTCACCAACTTGGGTAACCTTCCATTGTGTTTTTAGTTATCCCCGAGGATTCGAACCTCGACAATCAGAATCAAAATCTGAGGTCCTGCCATTAGACGAGAGGATAATATGAGCGAATAGACAGAATCGAACTGTCGTCTCCAACTTGGAAGGATGGAGTAATAACCACTATACGATATTCGCAAAAAGTAGACCCGGGCCCAGCGTGCCGTTGTCGTACCAACGGAAGGGCCCTTTTTAAGGTCTACTCGGAGCGGAAGACGAGACTCGAACTCGCGACCCTCACCTTGGCAAGGTGATGCTCTACCAACTGAGCCACTTCCGCTTGGTGTGGACCCTACAGGGCTCGAACCTGTGACCTACTGATTATGAGTCAGTTGCTCTAACCAACTGAGCTAAGGGTCCTTAAAGAATTAATTGGTATCCTCTAATGTCCAAAGTTCTATTGTCAATGCCTTGCCTCGAGTTTCTTGGTGGTTAAAGTCCATCTGAAGTTCTTTACCCTTGAAGTACATTTTGTCAATAAAATCCCAATCTCCGTCAGGTGTTTCAATACAACCACCGACCATACTGAAATCTTTTGCGGTTGGAATTTCATCAGACTCAAATTCAAAGTCACACACCCATCCTTTATTTTCTTCTAACCACAGGATAATATTTTCTTCCCCACCTTCAATTGGAAATCCATTAAATGTGTCACCATAATCTGCGTCCTCATCTACTTCATAATGGTCAGACATTTCTTTTTCTTCGAATTCAAGAACTCTTGTTTCCATATCACCCGATTTGAAGACCATGAAATGAGGTGTACCATTCCAAAGAGGTTTATCCATTACCCACATATTCGTATCGAATACTTGATAATCTAAAACTTCCTCAATGTCAAATCCCATTGAACTTAAATCATCAATACCATTTTCAGACATGTGGTTTCTAAGTTTTACAACTTCTTCGTTTGTGAGTTGATGACCGGAAGCATTCAACTCCCAACCACCGATTACTAAGGTATATTTTGTCATCAGTTTTTTGTTTTAAAGTTCATTTGTTTGATAACCGCATTTGCCACTTTTTTGTGTCCCGAAGGATTCATGTGACAAGTCCAGTCTCCACAATCTGTTCTTACCACCACTCTTGTATCAACGACAGTTGCATCTACGATACTATCCATCAATATTTTTTGATAACGAGTGTACGCCTTTGGATAAAATTCTTGTCCTTTTAACGGTCTAACACATTCTTCCGCATTAAACCCTGTAAGAACAATTGCCTCAACCCCTTTTAATTTACATATATCAACAATCTTCTGAACGTCTTTAACAACAGAATATGGATTTCGATTTCCATGGATATCATTTGCACCACCGTAGATAAAACAATAATCATAATGGGGTGAAATTGTTTGTCTTGCGACAGATACCATCCATGGTAAATGTTTACCTATAACTGCGGTGTTATTCATTTTCATCCCCGTTTTCTGACACAGAATAACTTGCCAACCAAAGTCATGATTTGCGGTGTGTGAATCACCAATGAATAATACCTTCTTACCATTCACATCAACAACCGTATCCACATTTAAAGACGGTGATTTAACCACATCTTTTTTTACCTTCACACTTTTCAAGGATTGACTTGAAATTAACATGAGTGACGCAAATAAAATTGTTAGTGTTACCACCACTACTGATATAATCTTAAATCTCTTCATCTGTTTTAGTATCATTTAATGAATCCAATGTGAATTCAATAATTGTAAATCTAATATCCTCATCGTCATAAATTTTTATGTTTTCGATATCGATATTATATGAACACATATCACAATCCCATAGACTTGTTCTTATTCCCTCTTTAAATTGTTTCATGTCGTTGATGTTCAAAACATCCATGTGACATGTTAAAGTATGTGGTAGATATTTTACCTCCAACATTTTATTGTGGTCAAATAAATCATCCCATCTTTCTTTATTACCGTTATCACTTTTACCATCCCATTCTCCACCGTGTTTGGTGGTTGTGAACCATTCCACTTCTAATCGTTTGTTCTCCTCAGAATCCATCTGAGATACCTCAATTACATAATTCGATTGAATCATATCAGTTGATAGTGTTGGTAAGTAACGATGTACAATTTCCAACCCAACATAATACCCCAATTGATATTCGATACTTAAACTTTTTTTATAATTCATTCTTTCCTGTTTCCACTTTTCTTCCATTTCAGGAGTTATGGATTTTAATAGGTCATTTAATATTTTACTTCTTGCCATAATAATAATTTTTAAGTTGGAAGAGAGGGATTCGAACCCCCGTACCCAATGGGAACAGATTTACAGTCTGTCGGTTTTAACCACTCACCCACCTTCCAATAATGTTTGTACCTCAGGTCGGACTCGAACCGACACGTCTTTCGACACTAGTTCCTAAAACTAGAGTGTCTACCATTTCACCACCAAGGCATTCATTTGCTCCCCGACCAAGATTTGAACTTGGGACCCTTTGATTAACAGTCAAATGCTCTAACCGACTGAGCTATCGAGGAATTTGTAGGGAATGCCAGATTCGAACTGACGACCTCTTGGTCCCAAACCAAGCGCGATACCGAACTACGCTAATTCCCTATTATAGTATCCCCGATTGGATTCGAACCAATGACCTACGCATTAGAAGTGCGTTGCTCTATCCAGCTGAGCTACGGAGACAAATTTAAAAAAAAACAATACCTTCCACGCTCACCGTGGTTTTGAATTTGATTGAACATAGTTTACTGTTCACCTGTTATGAGTGCACCATAGAGCAGGGTCCATCACATAGTACCTTGGGTCATTATTACTTCGGTTACGGTAATTACTCCGATTGAAGCCAAGGTTCCTTTCAACGGTGCTAATCCGTCTTATGTAAGGTATTGTTTTTTTGTACCGAGGATGGGAGTCGAACCCACACGAGCATTACTACTCAACAGATTTTAAGTCTGTCATGTCTACCATTCCATCACCACGGCATTTTTTTCACCAACATGTCAAAGAACTACATCACAAATATACAAAAGAATATCTCTAAAAACAAAAAACCCGAAAATCTTTTTGGGATGTTCGGGTCTCGTGAGTATAGAGTTTAAAATTCTTACATTCATTTGGATTCCGAACTTGGGTGACATAAATACGTACCTCTCCCATTACCACTTATCGGGTTGTTAGACAGTTGTTGTATGTTATCCAAGTTCATCATTGTTTTAATAAGTATATACAAATATACAAAAGTTTATTTATTTTTTGTTTTTAGTAGGTAGTACACATGTATTATGATTATTAAAACATTTGTACTGATGATTGGATAATCATTTTTTAAACACCCATAAACAATCCAAAACACACATGACGTTGAACTAACAATCCTTAATTTTGTAATATTTTTAAAAGAAAAAGAAAGTAGAGTTAAGAATGTTGCGAAGTAACCTAAATAATTAATCATAATTAAAAAAAATCTTCACACCATATCGGAGTCTTGTCCCCAACGTATGCGCCTTTTACGTTAAATTCAAAGTATTCAATCGCATCAATCATTTCCATATCACGTTCTAAAATGTGGAGACATTTGGCAACCGAATAGATTACTCTCATTGACGATTCATCAATTCCAATTACTGCATCATCGAATCCATCAGCGATAAGTAATCCTTCATCTTCGTAAATTCCTAATATTCTTTCTAACATATTGGTTTAATTTAATTCCATTGTAGCCCCTCCGGGAATCGAACCCGACTTTTCAGGATGAAAACCTGACGACCTAACCGATAGTCGAAAGGGCCATATAAACGATTGTTGTCTTTAACGATTTATTTATTATGCCTTACGGCTCGTTAACTTAGTTTCCAATTTATCTAATCGAGAGTCTAATTGGGAAAAGACTTCTCTTTCTGTGTTATCAATTCTACGATGTAATTCATCATTCACACGATTCATACTATCATGAATATCTTTTGTTCTATTATCAAACTCAACTGTAAAGTTTTGTTTGTATTCATTGAAGTGTTTCTCAACATTTCTGACCTTAAAAAATCCTTTAACAGCAACTACCGCAATTGCGATAACCACCACCGAGGACATTCCTAAAATAAATGATAATGTATCCATATCTTTTAATTTTGTTTTTAATTTGTCAAAGAACAACAATCGTTTGCGGAAGGAGTAGGATTCGAACCCACGGTACCTTTCAGTACTTCGGTTTTCAAGACCGACGCGATAGACCAACTCTGCCATCCTTCCAATTTCCCCACCTGAGATTATAGTGAGTGGATTTTAACGGTTTTGTTTTCTTAAAAACTCTAACCATAAGTGTCTTACCACATGAACTCTAAAATCAAACATACTCGGTGGTTTTGTTACGACCATACTCCGACGACCTCCTCTTTAAAGTTGTGGAAGGCGACAACTACATCATTGTTTAAGAAACGATGCCAAATCTGATGAGTATCTCTTACTCATTGCGGTCCCACCGGGAATCGAACCCGGCATACCGCCGTGACAGGGCGGCGTTATAGCCGATTAACTACAGGACCAAATGGAGCCTCCTGACGGATTCGAACCGCCGTGTCCTTGCGGAACCTGATTACAAGTCAGGTGCAATCAACCACTATGCGAAAGAGGCATTAAGTCAAAGAACATTTCAAATATACATAATAAAAGTCATATTTCAAAATGTTTTTTTAGTCTATGGTTGCGGGGATGGGAATCGAACCCACGTGATTCGGCTTATGAGACCGAGCTGGAACCTCTCCAGACCACCCCGCAATGTTTGTTGGAATAGGTGGACTCGAACCACCGACTTTCACCGTATCAGGATGACACTCTAACCAACTGAGTTATATTCCAATATGGGGTGTTTAATGGGATTTGAACCCATACTATCAGTACCACAAACTGACGTGCTAACCATTAACACTATAAACACAGAGGTCAATGTTGGAATCGAACCAACTCCGTTAATTTTGCAGACTAACCGGCCTCCACGACCAAACTGACCTTATTGTACTCTCGGAGAGACTCGAACTCCCAACCCTTTCATCCGTAGTGAAATGTTCTAATCCATTGAACTACGAGAGTAACTTAATTATTTAATTCTTTCATCCCATTCTTCTTGTGTACCCAATCTAATTGGTACAAACAACGCAAATCCATCATCATCTTCAAAATGATTACATTCATCTTCTCTCCAACCAAACTTATATCTCATGTGTTCAAATTTGTTTGTTTCTTGATTCCATCTTGCGATGGTTGTGTTTCTATGTTCACCAATATAAATCTGATTATGAATTAAATCATTTTTTGGGATTGCTCCCGCCTCGATTAATTTTGGGACATAAAACTCCCTCCATTGTTTTTCGTCAACCCTTGGGAGTGTTGGTACATCTTCAGGATTATTCAATTTGGGTATTCCATTTTCCCAAAACTCTTTTGTTTTTTCCCTTTCTTCCCTTAATTTCATTTTCTCTGCCTCAAATCTCATTTTGACGGCATCGATGTTGTCATCTCTTTCCATGTTATTTGTTTTTAAAGTTTGCACGGGTGGAAGGAATCGAACCCTCTAGACCTAAGTCACGGTTTTGGAGACCGCTGTCCCACCATAGGACATCACCCGTGTATATTTGTAGTTCCGACTGGGTTCGAACCAGTGACCCTCTGCATGTAAGGCAGATACTCTCCCAACTGAGCTACGGAACTAAATAAAGGAAAGTAGAAGATGGTTCAGTGGACATCTACTTTTATGATTGGCATTACTTAGGTGAACACCTCCAAACTCCGATTATGTCAGTCAGTATTCACTCTCGAACTATCGACATAATCATTCCCCAATCAACCTTTGTGTCCCCGACGCGACTCGAACGCGTGACTCCCTCATTAAAAGTGAGGTGCTCTAACCAACTGAGCTACGAGGACAATTTGTGGTACCGACCGGATTCGAACCAGTGACGCTCGCCTCTTCAGGGCGACGCTCTACCAACTGAGCTACGGTACCAAATTAAACCAATATGTCAAAGAACACTTTGTGGACCGTCCCGGCTTCGAACCGGGGATTCGACAGTGCAAATGTCGTGTGTTAGCCAACTATACCAACAGCCCTAAAACAAAAAAACCCCGAGATTTCTCTCGAGGTTCCTTTAATATCGTTTTAAAACTAAACAACTTACAAGACACTTCGAGACATGGCAATATCAATCACCTCCGCCCATTTCGAACAGATAGTAAACGACATTGTATGTGTGTTGCGTGTCATTGAATTTTTTATTTAGTTTTTAAATCTTTTATAAAGATAACAATAAGTATGTAAAAAACAAAGAAAAGTATCAAAAAAGATATAAAATTTTTTTAGACTTGATTTTGTTGAATTTTTTTTCCTTAACGACTTGCCGGGATATTTATTAGTAACCAAACATAAAAACAAACACAAACTACAACTATGAAAAAATTTTTAAGCCAGTTATTTAACGATAACAACACAATTAACGAGAAATCTGTGGTTGGCTTTCTGGCCTTCCTCATGATGGTAATCTCTCTATTCGTTGACCTTATTACAGGTTGGATGGGTAAAGAATTACTAATTAACGAATTTATCTTTGACGGATTTTTAGTAATCACGTTAGGTTCATTCGGTATCGCATCTGTCGATAAGTGGATTAACAACAAGAATAAAAAATCGGAAGACGAAATCTCTGAATAATCCAATTTATTCTACTGTATAACCATGAGACTTATCAAAAGTATAATTTTTTCTGTGCTATTCCTATGTCCTTTTTTGAGTGTAACTGCTCAGACAGGACCGACTATTTTTGTTGAACCCGTGATTAACAACATCCGTGTTGGTACTCTTGTTGGTAACAAAAATTTGGCGTTTGGAGTAAAAAACATTGTTCAAGAAATAATAAATGAACAAGATAGTTTGGTCTTGATTGGGGTAAAAGAAAAGGCCGAATACTCAATACAGGTTGAATTAATATTCTTTGATATCGTCAATACTAAATCAGGAATTGCTGTATTTCACCAAGATAAAAGTACCACCGTCATTAGAATGAAGGGTGTTCTCTATAAAGGAGATAAAAAAATTAAAACTGAATTTGCGGAAGGTAAATCGACTGAAATATCAACTTCAACAATCATTATTGATGAGGGAGGTAAATTCAATCAAGAATCTGCAAGTTCTGCAATAAAGAAAACAACAATAAACTTACTCGATAAACTACTATGAAAAAACTAATTTTAGCCCTTGTTGTATTAATTACATCATCATCGGCATTTGCACAAGGTATAGGTAACCCAGTTGCCTATAAAACCATTAAAAGAGGAGACACATTAGATGTGGTGTTCAAATATGATGCATCGTCATCTGTGGACATAAGAACTTTCCAAGTTGATTTCCAATATAGAAAACAACTTTTTACTCACGTATCAACAACCGTTGACGCTACCGTTAATGGTATGACCCCTTCGTTGTCTATTAAGTTCTTTAATGACTACAAGTATTCGGGTTACAACTCAAGTACAAGTTCGTACACATACGCAACCGATACTAACTACACTGTTGCCAGAAATTACTTAGTATTATCAAGTGGTTCTCAGATTACTGCGGATACTTTCTTAATACATAACAAATTTATCATAAATAATGTTACATCAAACTTCGACGCGGATAGTCTTGAAATTAACTGGGCTCGTATGTTCAAATTTGATGGTACCACAATTGGTGATAACGTTGCGACCTTGAACGTACAGGATATGCATCTTGAACTTTTGGGTAACTTGGTTATTAGTGGTAAAGTATGGTTACCACCTACTATGGTAGGTGCTGGAATGAGACCTACAATCATTTGTACTAAATTTAACACAGGTGAATTTGTATCTTCACAACAAGTGGATACTGCAGGTCTTTACTCTCTTAACAACGTAGATAAAAATACAAAATATAAATTAACAGTAAGATTCCCAGCAGATAGTATGACTACTATTAGAGATTATGGTGTTACTATATCTGATGCGGTTAAAACATATGATGAATATTCGGTTACCGATGTTAGTCAAACACCATCACAAAACTACTTGAAACATGGTTTGGCGTATTTGATTGGTGATGTTAACAAAAACGGTAAAATCGATGGTGGTGACCCTTATTTGATTTACGCAAACATAAGTGGTCTTAAAAAGATTGACACAACCACAATGATTCACGCATTCCACAGAAATGTATTTGATTCATTAGTGTTAGGTGCTAACCAATGGACAGAATGGACAAACCACTCAACCGCATACAATTATGTTGTGGATAGTATTGGTACCACTAACTTAACTAACATCGATATTAAGTACTTTGTATTAGGTGACGTTGATAGAACTTATTCATCTCCTGTTTATAACAGTTCAGGTGTATTAGTTGCTAAGGCGGTTTATAAAGGTAAATTAGATGTTGAAATTCCTAATACGTCATCACTTGGACAACCAATGTATGTTCCATTTAACATCAATACAAATGGTGACCAAAACTACGGTTTACAGTTTGAGATGAAGTACGATAAAACAAAGGTTAAATTTGATGAAATAGTTTCCAACTTTAATGGTGGTCCTTGGTTACAATACTTAACTCATGATGAGGCCGCAGGAACCATCAGATTCGGTGGTATGAACAACCAACAAAAAGACGGATTGGTTGGTTCACACACTCCATTTAAAATAAAATTTAGTCCAATTGGTAATGTTGATGTTAGTACAAACATTTATGTGAGAAAATTAATGGATGCATCTGATAATAACGGTGACCATTTGGAAATAAACTTAGCAAGTCAAGTGACCACACTTTTCTATAAAATGTCACCAACCACTTTACCCGGTGAATTTAAAGAAATTAGCGCACTTATTAGACCAAATCCAGTAACAGGATGGTTTGAGATTGAGGTTCTTTTCCCCGACCCGAATATTAAGTTAAATGGTAGTATTTATGATATGCAAGGTAGATTGGTGAAACACATTGGTGAAATTTCAGGTCAAGGTTCCACAGTGGGATACAAACAAATTGACATGACATCATCAAGTACGGGTCACTACTATTTAGTATTAAACAATCAAAATAACCAATTAACAAAACAATTTATAAAACTCTAAACTTATGAGCGAAGAAACACAAGAACAAGAAGGAACTTGGACAGGACTTAAAAAAACCATAATCGGTGTATTGTCAACAGCAGTATTAGGCGCTGGTACATGGTTCGCAACAATGTTAGGTGGAGGTGCTGAAGAAGCACAACCAGTTCAACAAGCAGCACCCGTTATTAACATTACTAACAGTAACGCCAACCAACAGCAACAACAACAATCAGGTGGTACAACTAAAGTGATTGAAAGAGTTGTTGAAAAACCAGCAGCACCAGCTGAAAAACCTAAAGAAAAGAAAAAAGACGAATTTGCGGCTGAAGAGCCAAAATGGTAATAATTTAAATTAAAAAAAATAAGTGAAATGGCGGAAAATAAAGAAACACCAAGTGGATTTAAAGATTTATTAAGTAATATGATGGCCAGAAGATGGTACATTACCGCTTTAGTATTAGGTGGGTTCATGTTCATCGTTGGCGGAATGTTTTTTGCGATATTCTCCAAATCACCAATTGAAGGAGAGTGGAAAGAACTTTTACTCCTTTTATTAGGTGCATTTATTGGTTCTTACGGGAAAATCATTGACTATTGGTTCAGTGATACCGATAAGGATAAAATGTTAGTTCAGAAAATGGATGAGGAGGACGGTATGTCGATATCAAACACGTCTGATATGCCAAGTGGACCAACACCAACATCGTCACCCATAATCGAGGAAGTTGGACAACCTGTCCAAGTTGCCAAAAAAGGTGTTGAAATCGATGAAGATGGAGATGGTGTTATGGACGGATTAGACTTTGACAACGACGGAATCATCGATGAGTATTTTGACCACAGACAGTGTGAACACGTTTGGGGTGATGCTGACGGAGATGGTGAAGAAGAATGTTTAAAGTGCGGTAAAATAAAAGAAGAAGACAGTTTATAATATGAAACTATTAAATAACGATAAAGTAAAACAATATTTGATGCCAATCATGGTTGTTATCTTATGGTTTCTTTTGATGTTTGCATTTGCCAATAAGGCAACCGCTCAGGTTATCGGTAAAACACAAACAGAACAATATAAGGCATCTTTTGAAACCAGTGTTAATATCGATTCTTTAATGAATTATGAGGGACCTCAAATTCCAATACAAATATTAAAAATCGGTATCTCTGATGAGGTATATGAATTATATCCCGAATTAAAAGAAAAGAAGGTTGGTTTGGGTGTTGCGAACATGACACTTGAATACCTTGAAAATCTTAATCGTTTTATTTTCACTGAGGATAAAACAGAGATTAAGAATAGAATGGTAAAACAATTCCAAGCATCTCAATCGGGTATTTCCCAAGATACTTTAAACGGTAGAGGTAAAATACGTTTGGCACATTACTTTGTTACAATTGAACTATATGATTATTCTGTTAGTGAAGATGAAACAGTAAACATGACAAATGGAGTTAAAAATACTGTAACAACTCGTATTGGTATGCAAGTTCGATTCACAGATGCAGAAACAGGTGCAATTATTGGTGCTAGTGGTTTAGGTGAGGCAACGACGGTAAGAGAATTAAGTTTATTAAACGATGATAATCTAAGTGAAGTGAAATTCAACCAATCAACAATTGGAATTGCCACAAAAAAATCATTGGATATCGCATGTAGTAGAATCCTACTTAGGATGATTAAGAAGGGTGTTTTTCCTAATTAATGTTATTTTTTATTATTGATAATTAAAAATTTGGGGGGTTAATAACCCCCTTTTTAGTATTTATTATTATGTATTGGAAAACAATAAAGACATTATTTTTTATAAGTTTTTTTGTTCTGTTTAGTCAGAATATAAAGGCTCAGGTGTCGGTGCAAACATTTATCGACCCATGTACAAAAGAAGTAACTCTTTTTACCGTACCATTACAAGGTGGTACTACAATATTTTTTTTAAATAAAAGTCAATACTTTACCGCTGCGGATGTTGCCAGTGGAGTATTCTCAAGTTGGGTTAATCAAACATACTCCGAGTATCGTCAAACAAACCCATGTTCACAACAACAAGGTCAAGTAACACAAAATCAAATCACATCCCAAATTATTAGTAGTACCGTACAATCGGTTGTTGGTAGTATTATGTCATCCGCTCAATCATCATCGAGTGGGGGTAATCTTAATGCCGGTGGGAATAATAAAAAAGATGGGAATAAACAATCTAATGGAAATTCAAATGGGTCAGGTAATAACAATAACGGAAGTGGTTCGTCTTCTCAGGGAGGCGAGAATGGAGGTCAATCCCAAGGTTCAGGAGGAACTACTGGGTCGACTGGAGGAACTAATTCTTCTCAGGGAGGTTCAACTGGAACACAGGGAGGAAACAGCACAGGTTCAAGTAACCCACCTCAAGGGGGAAGTGGCTCGTCTCAGCCACCTGTAGGTGGTTCAGGAACAACTGGTGGTAGTACAACAGGAGGAAGTGGAACAACTGGTGGTAGTACAACAGGAGGAAGTGGAACCGGTGGAAGTGGAACCGGTGGAAGTGGAACGGGTGGTTCAGGAACAACTGGCGGTAGTACAACAGGTGGAAGTGGAACCGGTGGTAATGGTAGTTCTACGGGTAGTTCGGGTGGAACCACAGGCGGAAGTACAACAGGTGGTGGAACGGGGTCGAGTAATAATTCAAACAGTCAAAGTAATGAAGAGGTTGGGGCAACCACAACAATGAATAATGACGCTCACAACGATAATGGTAGTTCAGGTGGTGGTAGTTCAGGTGGTGGTAAATCGGGTGGTGGTAAATCAGGTGGTGGTAAATCAGGTAGTTCAAATCCATTGATTGTTTCTTCTGATTTAACAACCGCACAAAATTTAAATAAAACATTTACTCCAATTCTTAACTTGAGTGCAAACAGGTCATCAATGACAGGTTTATCGAGTTTCGGGGCGACCGCTATGATTTGGGCAAATCTTAATCAATTTGCGATATCAACAAAATATACTAAGTTACATTACAATAAAAAGAACACAATAAAGTACATACATAACGCTAGTCTAACTGGTGTATACACCTATGGAAATATACTTGGTTTCTTAGGATATAGTGGTATTTTAAACGCAGGTAAATGGGGTGTTACGGGTTTTAACGTAAGTGGTGCGGTATCAATCATTTCAGAAGATAAGAGTGGTTATTATTCACCATCTGTAACTGCGTTTTACACCAGACCGTTTAAGGTTGGTAAAAAATTAATGGTGTCACCCGAATTATATGTAATGTCAACACCGTTGGTTTACTCAACAAAAGAACAAGTAACAATAACCGATAGATTTTTTAGTGGATTCTTGGGTAGTGGATTTGATTATCAAATCTCAAAAAGATTTAAAATAAACATGAATTATAAGGCGAATATAAGTTCGAACCCCGACATCCCTATTTTATCTTTTTTCTTAATAGGTAGTAAGGTTAATTTATAATGAAGAAACTGATTTACATATTGTTTTTGTTACTACCCATTTTAGGGTTTTCTCAGGCAACATCTGTTAGTCTTGGGACATCAAGTACGAGTGCACTTTCATCAACTTATAATACGTGGACTAAAGTTGACCCAAATCTAACTTTAACTGCAAATGGAACGATTACAGGTTTTAGAGTTCAAATATCTCAAACATATACGAGTGGTGACCAATTAAGGTCAACGGCAACACTTCCATCGGGAGTTTCTTCATCATTTAATACCACAACGGGTGTTTTAATTTTTACGGGTACCGCATCAGCATCTGATTGGCAAACGGTATTAAGGGGTGTTGAATTTAAATCAACCACCACCACATGTTACGCGCTTCAAAGAAGAGTAACTTTTGTTGCTGGTACTGTTTTTTATAATCCATTAACCGAACATTTTTATGAATATGTGTCGGGTAATACAAGTTGGACTAATTCATATACAAACGCAAGTAATAAATCATACTTCGGAAGGGTTGGTTATTTGGCAACAGTTTTATCCGAGGCGGAAAATAACTTTATTTGGAAATTAATGGCAAACGATGCTTGGTTTGGTGCATCGGATGATTACAACTATATCAACACATCAAAGGGTTCTACTGTTTATGCTAGTCAATCCGCAGCGGAAGGTAAATGGCATTGGGTAACTGGTCCTGAAAAGGGACAAAACTTTTCAAATGGAAATACCCCAAGTACAACCTTAGTATCGGGTATGTATCATAAATGGGCGGGTGGAGAACCAAATGGTACCTCGGAAGCGTTTGGACAATTCTATTCATCAAATAATGGTCAATGGAATGACTTAGCAAATAGTACTCTACCGGGTTATATTTGTGAGTATGGTGACATGCCTGGCGATATAACAACGAGTACAACTATATTAACAAGAAATATTGAGGTCAGTAACTCTTCAAGTGGTTACATAAGTGGTGGTGATGTTAACGTATGTTCAGGAAGTAATAGTACGACATTAACATTAAATAATTTATCGGGTAGTGTTGTTAGATGGGAATCATCTTTCGATAACTTTTTTACTGCAGGAACAACTATCACAAGTACATCAACAAGTATAACGGTAACCAATTTAACGAAGACAACATATTACCGAGCAATTGTGAATTCATCAAGTCCTGTTAGTTGTTCGGGATTGGCAACCTCAAGTGTCTATGTTACCGTAAAACCAACTAAATCGGGGTCGGTATTCGCGGCAAATAATTCTATATGTGCCGGTGGTCAAGTTGAATTAACATTATCAGGTCAACAGGGTAATGTAAATAAATGGCAACGCTCAACGGACAACGTGAATTGGACTAATATCTCTAACACAACAACAAGTTTAACAGAAACCATAAGTTCCGCCGGTACATATTATTATCGTGTTGAAGTCCAAACACCGAGTTGTGGTAGTGCGGTATTATCAGGTGCTAAAACTATCAGCGTAACATCGGGAACACCCCCTGTTGGTGGTGGTGTGTCATCAGCAACTCACACGAGTACAACAAACTCAGGTACATTGACATTAAGTAGTTATACTGGAACTATTGTTAAATGGCAGAAGTCTACTAATGACGGTGTCAACTGGACAGACATAACAAACACAACTGCAAGTAATAGTTATACAAACATTACAACCAAAACATTATTTAGAGCACAATTACAAAGTGGTACTTGTGGATTTGCATATAGTAGTAATGGTACGGTTTCAATTATAACTGAAACAATTAGTGGTACAATTACAATTCCATCTGGACTATCCACAAGACCGCAGGTTAAATTATATTTGGTTGTGGGTACTACGGACACATTATTACAAACCGTAACGGTCGCAACAAACGGAACATATACATTGAATCCAACAAAACATAATGCAACTTTCAAAGTTGTACCCTCATTTACACCAACACTAACTTCATCAGACTTTGATTTGGTGTTTAACGAGTCTCAAAATGAAAATACACCCAACAACACACTTTCAGGAATACATTTGAACAGTGGACCTAAAATGAGGGCTGGTGACATTAATGATGACGGTGTTGTTACCATACCCGATGCGTACTTACTTGGTGCGAATCTTACGGGTATGATTACATTTGATAAAGTGTGGTGGTATACTGCGTCAGATTTTAATTCGATAACCCCATCAAATTATAAAACAGTAACACCCGTTACGAGTTTTACTATAAATTTTGTGACAAGTTCTGTCACCCTTAACATAAAGTATATTGTTAAAGGTGATTCAAACTTATCTCACTCATCAAACTGATTGTATTTTTTTGTATAGGTCACAGATTTGACCACATGTTTCATAGTCTTCGATTTGCTCGAAGTACGGCATGATATCACGAACTAAAACGATGGACTCTTTTCTTTGAAATTTCAATTCGGTTTCCCAATCTAAATTACTAATCTTTGCCGAAATGATAAGAACTAATTGGTCTTTATCTTGTTTTTTGAAGTTGGTAAAAAGTTTTAAAATGTTTTTGTAAATAACAATTTTGTTAACATCATAAAAGTCTTTAAAACCTTCATACTTTCCTTTTATTAATAATTTTTTGGTCGCAATTGAGTTAGTATTTATATCCATTTTAATAAATTGTTTGGTTCAGTACAAAGGTGATTAAAAAAATTATATTATCCAAATAATTTTTACACCGTGTGTTCCCACTGAACTCTGATACAATTTTGTGGTAACCTATTGATGTGTCGGTAATTGTTTATGTAGCCCATCATATTTCCACTACCAATTGCGTTTGCTGAGTGTACAACAACAGTAACCATGGGTTCACCATCCATCCATTTTTCAACCAACCATTTAACACAATCCATTCCGGTTTTTTCAAGGATATTATCATAATCCAACTCATAGTTGTGATAAACATTACGATGCCATTCCTCCATCGCGGTGTCACCTAAATCATGGTCCAATGAAATCATTTCAATGTTTCCCAATCCAACTTCGGTTATTTTTTCTACAAATTCTTCGTAAGAACGTACAACAATCCAGTCATCTTTATCAACTGGTGTACGAACATCATCTAAGTAAATTCTATATATCATCTTTTTTAAATGGTTTTGAATATGATGGGTAAATTAATTTCCAAATTTGTTGTGAATAATCTTTTCCGTCCAACATATTGAATAATAACCCCGAATGTTTATATCTCTGAGTCAACTCCGCAAACTCGCGTCGATTAAATTCTTTTTGATGTGTCTCAAAATAAACATTTCGAATTTTATTGAATATCCATTGATATTCCCTTTCTAATGTTTCGTACTGAGTTGTTAAGTCATTTTTAGTGTGTCTGACCCATTCATAAAACTCATCGGGAACCTTATCTAACATTTCATCAAATGACTTACCCTCTTTAAGATATTCCCAAATGTCACGATTAGATATGTTGGTTATAATTCGATGAAGACGGACATACTCCTCCCCTTTGATTTTCATGCGAAAACCATTTCTAAAACGAATTACATAACCCTCCCTATCTTTAGAAATCTCTTGTTTTAATATATCATACCCTTCCCCCCACGTTTTGTATAGGGTGACAATTTTAATACCCAAGTTACTTAACATATTACTCAAACGTGTGTCTTCGTTATTGATATTATGGATGTTAACTTCGTTGCCGGTTTTGGTGTGAATCATACCCAACAAAATCAAATCCTCAAAATCGTATACACATACAATTCTGTTTTCGGGGTAGATGATTTCAAACAAATAAGTATAATCTTTATGTAACTTATTGTAGTCATACTTTTCAAGTAATTCACGACCTTTAATCGATTGGGGTGAAGTAAATGAACCACGAGTTGCTAGTACCCATTCCCCTTTTGTTTTTGGTGTTGGTTCGTAATACTCATTATCAAAATCTGGTAACTCTTCAGGTATGAAAAATCGTTCCATACCTGTTTCATAGTTATTGTTGAACCAAATGTTGTATCGTTCTTCATCCGTTAGTTCTTTTTCGTAGTAAAAAAGAATACCTAACGAACCATCCATTTTTTCGTAAACCTCAAAATACTCATTTGGTAAATCTTCAGGTTTATGTTCTTCATAATTGAAGAATTTTTTAAATGGACGAGCAACAACATCTCCGTTTGAATTTGTAACCAACCCACGACACTGCATAGTGATATCATCCCACAATCCCTCATATTGGACTTTTGGAGAATAATTCCAAATGGTCAAATCGAGAGTTGGGTGAGTTTGTTTTAATAACAAACCATCATAATGATATCCTTCTAATGTGTCTAACATTTTTTTAAAGTTTTACTTGAAATCTTTCTTTCATGATTTCTAATTTGTCTTGAGGTACTCCATGAACATTGGTTCCGTTATGTCTGTTTTCAACAATGACACTAAACACGGTGTACCCGTATTGTTTTGCTAATTCGTAATAATTCTCCATTTCCCATTCTTGGGTAAATGTGTTTGATACGGCGATTTTTTTAATCCCCTCTCTCATAACTTGTTCAGTTCTATCTTTACACCATTGGTGAGCCATTTTAATTTTTGATACATCAAAGTTGTACACTCCATCTTCGTTGATGAAATACATATCTGCCTCGAAACAAGGACAACCCAAAGATTTTGCGAATGTTGATTTACCTGAACCCGGTAAACCTCTTACTAATATTAATTCCATATTTTAAAATTTTTAAATTAAAAAAACGAGCTGTGGTGTCACAATCAATACATTTAACCCACATTTCCACCAACGGTAGTGAGCACTCATTTAATTACTGTTTCACAGTGCTATCCACAGTTGCCTGTGTTGCAGCGGAATCAGCAACAACTGTTGTATCAGCAACAGTTGCAGTTGAGTCGGTTGTTTCGGTTGATGTGGTAGACTCGTTACCACATGCAGTCATCGCAACTGTTGCGATAATTGCGAAAATCAAAGTATATTTTCTCATAGTTACAAATATACGAAAAATTACGGAATAAAAAAAGCCCCGACGGGAATCGGGGCTTAAGGTCATTTTTGTGGGTTCAACCCCACGGACTAAAAAACGAAAGGATTTCGGCAAAGATTTCCTTGTTGATATAAATATATATGATTTTAAAAAAAACCCAAATATTTATACCAATTTCTTAAATATTTTTAGTTGACCGTCTTTAAATTTCAATGTTGTAAGTTCGTTTTCCTTAATCGAACCCCTTAAAATCTCTTCACTGAGGAAATCCTCACAAAGATTTTGAATGATTCTCTTAATTGGTCGTGCACCATATTCTTCTTGAATATTTAACTCGGAAATTCGAGATATTACACTTTTATCAAATACTACATTGAAATTCTTTTCTTTTAAACGAATGAGTAATTTACCTAACTCGATTTCGATAATTTTATTAATGGTATCACTATTCAATTTATTAAATAAAATAATATCATCAATACGATTAAGAAACTCGGGATTGAAATGTTGTTTCAAAGATTTTTGAATGATTGATTTTCTAACCTCGTGTTTTTGTTCCTCACTTGAGTTAGTTGTAAATCCAACACCTCCTCCGAAATCTGATACTTTTTTTGCACCTACGTTAGAGGTCATAATAATGATGGTATTGGTAAAGTTAACCTTCCTACCGAATGAATCCGTTAAATGTCCTTCATCTAAAATTTGAAGAAGGATATTGAACACGTCTTTGTGTGCCTTTTCAATCTCATCGAACAATACTACTGAGAATGGATTGTTTTTAATCTTCTCAGTTAATTGACCACCTTCATCATAACCAACATAACCCGGAGGAGAACCGATTAAACGAGATACGTTATGTTTCTCCATAAACTCACTCATGTCTACTCTAATGACTTTTTCGGGGTCACCAAATAACAACTCCGCAATAGACTTGGCAAGGTAAGTTTTACCGACACCTGTCGAACCTAAAAAGATAAACGAACCAATTGGTTTGTTTGTGTCTTTAATGCCAACCCTATTTCGTCTGATTGATTTGGATATAATTGAAATCGCATCTTCCTGACCAATAACTTTCGCCGATAACCATTCTTCTAATTTTAATAGGTTTTGAGTTTCTCTATCATCCAATTTGGTA